>ENA-OWPA01000072-OWPA01000072.1-bioreactor-metagenome-genome-assembly--contig:-NODE-72-length-190234-cov-10.931604_pt1 | contig 190234 bp, 171 predicted proteins | sample MGYA00238139_ERZ651803 | MGnify/ENA primary metagenome ERZ651803 (study PRJEB26909, sample SAMN07631231) | bioreactor metagenome | isolation source: Switchgrass digestor | place: USA: Dartmouth...
GATAAAATTATATTGCACTTGTGAATAAACCTCCTTTTTATGTTATTTAGCCAATTAACATTTTAACAGGTTTATTTTACAAGTGCATTTATTTTGCAAAAAATTAAATGTCAGAGTACATATATCATGCACCCCAATATTTATTATAGAACCGAAAAAACTAAATATTAGTATTAATATTCAATAAATAAACGAGTTGACTTTATTTCTAATGAGATATAAGAAGTTTTATCAATAGTTGGAGTGAAATTATTCTAATAGGCTTTTGAATTAAGTAATGGCAAACGGTATTCTTAAGGCATATTATTTAAGTAGAAACTTTTCCAGCTTTTTAAAATTCTATTATAAAGGAATGGTGATATGTTATGTTTAATGAATTTATTACCTTAGAGAGCTTAAGCAATTTTACTATCCAATTAGTAATCATTGTAACTGCAACTGAATTTACAAAGAGGATACTAGATAAAATAAAAAGAAATTATAAAAAGAAGTGGAAAATAGAAACAGAATATATAGTGTTTTTTTATGCACTTCTATTATCTGCTCTCAGCGGCTATAGAAATTATCAGTTAAATAATTTAAATCAAAATATATTTATTTCTATAGCTATTATATTTATAAATTCTGTAGTAATCAGCTATGTATCTTCTGCAAGTTATGATAAAATTATAAAAAGCTATAAAGATAGAGAGGTAATATTAGGGGAAAATACTCAAGATGATTAATAAAATTCATATTGAGATTTAATGCTCCCTAGTTATAATTGGCAAATAAATTTAAACTTCAACAAAATTCTAAATATTGAATCAGCATTTGAATTTATGATATAATAATTAAAAATTAAGCTAAATATAGTAAAGCAGTTACTTTAAAAATTGTACATATAGTGACATTTAAGCGTTGAAAAAAGACTTCTTTATATTTTATTTCATAGAAGTCTTTTTTTATAAAAAAATTATTTTTAGGGGGGTTATTATGAATTGGAAAAAGCTACTTGCATTACTTCTTGTTATGACAGTAGTATTCACAGTGTTCGCAGTAACGGTTTTTGCTGAGGGTACAGATGGGGAGAGTTATCAGAGTAATGTATATGCTACATTTTGGTCTCTTCTTCCACCGATTATTGCTATTGTATTAGCTCTTGTTACAAAGGAGGTTTATAGTTCACTTTTTATTGGTATCGTTACTGGAGCTTTGCTTTATGCAAACTTCAATCCACTAAAAGCTTTTGATGCAATGTTTACTGAAGGTTTTATATCTTCTCTTGCTGATAGCTGGAATGTTGGTATATTGATTTTCTTAGTTGTTCTTGGAACTATTGTATGTCTTATGAATAAAGCTGGGGGCTCTGCAGCATATGGAAAATGGGCAAGTGAAAAAATTAGTACAAGAAAAGGTGCTATGCTATCAACATTTGGACTTGGAGTTCTCATATTTGTAGATGACTATTTTAACTGCTTAACTGTAGGTAATATAATGAGACCTATAACAGATAAGCATAAAATCTCTCGTGCCAAATTAGCATACATAATTGATGCTACTGCTGCACCAATATGTATGATTGCACCTATCTCTTCTTGGGCTGCTGCTGTTACTGGTATGGTAGAAGGATATGATGGTCTAGAGCTTTTCATTCGTGCAATTCCTTATAATCTTTATTCCCTTCTTACAATTGCAATGATTATTTTTATTACTTTATTTGAAATTGACTATGGTCCTATGAAAAAGCATGAAGAAAATGCTATTCTTAAGGGTGACTTATATACAACACCTGACCGTCCATATGAAGGAAAAGATACTGCAGTAGTTGTTGGAAAAGGAAAGGTTATAGACTTAATTATTCCTGTACTTATACTAATAGTTTTCTGTATATTAGGTATGGTTTACACAGGAGGTATATTAGAAGGGGCAAATATCATTGATGCATTTGCAAACTGTGATGCTTCTCTTGGATTGTCTTTAGGATCTTCTCTCGCACTAATTATTATAATGATATACTATATAATTCGTAAAGTTCTTACATTCAATGAATGTATGGAATGTTTCCCTGAAGGATTTAAAGCAATGGTTCCAGCTATTCTAATTCTTACTTTTGCTTGGACATTAAGTGGAATGACAAGCCTTCTTGGTTCAAAAGAATATGTAAGTGGAATTTTTGCAGGAAGTGCATCAGGTCTTAGAATGTTATTACCAGCTATTGTGTTTGTTGTAGCTGTTGGTATGTCATTCTCAACTGGTACATCATGGGGAACCTTTGGAATTCTACTTCCAATAGTAGTTGCAGTAGGTCTTGAACCTGAGTTACTTGTAATTTCAGTTTCTGCTTGTCTAGCAGGTTCTGTTTGTGGAGACCACTGTTCTCCTATATCTGACACTACTATCATGTCTTCTACTGGAGCAATGTGCAACCACATTAACCATGTTTCAACTCAACTTCCTTATGCATTAACTGTAGCAGTTGTGTCATTTGTAGGTTATATATTAGCAGGTATAATACAGTCAGCTTGGATTGTGCTTCCTATATCTATTGTTATGATGTGCGCTGTTCTTTATATAATTAAAATACTGACATCTAAAAAGTCGCCTGCGACAAGTAGTTAATATATATCTTGTTCAAGCTAAAAGTATGACAATTATAAAATTTAATAAAACTATCTTGATGACATTTGAAAGAGCAGGATCTTATTTTTAATCCTGCTCTTTTTTCATATTTTACTTTAATATTTTTCCTATGAGCAGTAATATAAGTGCTTCATTACTATTGTAACTTTACTGTAAATATTTCACATTATAGTTTTTATATAATAAAAGTATAGGTGAATTATAATAGAAGCAGTAGGGGGATTATATGAAGAAAATAGTATTATATAGCACAGTTTTGGCATTATCTGTTTCGCTTATAGGATGTACAGTAAAAGAAAATAGTAAACCTTCAGATGGAACTAATAATCATATAGAAGAACAAATGCAAAATGATAGTTTACATGAGGAAGTGATTTCAAATTTAATAAAAGACTTTGGAAGCAATCTTAAATTAGTATCACTCTTATCTCCTAAAGAGACACTAGAAAAGGATATGATGGAGAATTATGGTGAATTTGTATCTGAAAAGCTCATAGAAAAATGGCTAAGTGACCCAGAAAATGCTCCAGGTAGACTTACTTCTAGCCCTTGGCCTGATAGGATTGAGATAGATAATATTGAAAAAGTATCAGAAAGTGAATATAAAGTTCAAGGAAAAATTGTTGAAGTGACAAATACTGAAAAAGATGGGGAGCTTACTAGGAAGATTGTACTCAATGTAATGAAAATTGACACAAAATGGTTAATTGATGATGTATTTTTTGGTGAATAGGATTATCCATTGATAGTAAAGTTTATAGATTATTTTGATAATATGTAGTCAATTATGCTAATTAAAATGAAACCTTAGTTAAATTTATTCTGATACATTGATTTAGAAGAAAATATAGTTATTTAAGATTATATAAAAAATATGCAAAGCAAAAAATCTTTTTATAGATTTTTTGTTTTTTTTTATATATAATTATGAAGTAAAATTTTAAGCCAAGGAGGTAAATATGATTTTTTCGTGGTATATTTCTGCAGTACTAACCATACTACTCTGGGGAACAGCAGATCTCTTCTATAAGAAAGGTACTGATTCAAATGACAGGTATAGTCATCTGAGAATAGTAATTATGGTTGGATTGGTTATGGGAATACAGGCTGTATTTGAATTAAACAAAATGGATTGGCAGTACAATCCTGTTAATTTGGTAAAGTATTTGCCTGTTTCTTTTATGTATATCTTGTCTATGGCTTTAGGGTATGTAGGGCTTAGGTATCTTGAAGTATCTATCAATTCACCTGTAAGCAACACGTCTGGTGCTATAGCTGGGATACTTGCATTTATTGTTTTAGGTAAAACAATGAACATATGGCAGCTTTTTGCTGTTATATTGATTACACTTGGTTTAATAGCTATTGCTATTATTCAAAGAAATTTAGCTGAAGAAGAGATGAAGAAAAATAATATTTCCATTGACAGGAAATATAAACTAGGAGCCTTAGCACTTGTATTTCCAATACTTTATGCGGTAATAGATGCACTAGGAACTTTTCTTGATGATGTATATCTTAGTAATCTTATGAGTCCAGAGGAAGCATTAATTTCATATGAAGTAACCTTTCTTTTATGTGGAATTCTTTCACTAATTTATATTGTAGTTGTCAAGAAGCAGAAATTTAATATTCTTCAAGAAAAGGATAAGGCATTAGCTGCAGTGTTTGAGACAGCAGGACAGTTTTTTTATGTATATGCTTTAGATACTAATTCAGTTGTTGCTGCACCAATGATTGCTTCGTACAGTATAGTTTCTGTTATTCTTGGAAGAATATTTTTAAGAGAAAAATTAACATACAAACAGTATATAATTATTGCAATAGTAATGATAGGTATATTTATACTTGGAATGTTTGAATAGATTTAAATAATAGGTCAGGATACAAGAAATCATTTATAATCCTGACTTATTTTTATTTATAATGAAAAAGAAAATCATAGACTGGAACTTTATTCAAAGAGCTTTATATAAACTAGCAATTTTGCATGTAGGAGAGGAAATTTTAATATAATTGTCGAATTAAGTAAAAAATGCATATAATTAGTGATGCTTTGTTAGATAAAATTTATAATTGTTTCTACAGAAAGTATCATTATACGGACACTATATGTCCAAGTAATGCAGTATAATCATCTTATAAATAATGTTGCTTTACTTTTATAATGAAAAAGAGATTATAACACTAATTTATTAAACAAACAGAAAGAAGTTTCAAAACTTAAGATGAGAATTAGTACAAGGATGGTGTACGTGATGCATGAAAGATAATAGTAAGTATAAAAGAATTCTTGACTTTTATGTGAAACTTACAGAAGGAGGTATCATAAATACGAAAAGTGAAGCTGTTAAGTATGGTGTAGATGAAAAAACAATATACAGGGATATTAACGATTTAAGAGATTTTATAGAAAGCAGAGCATTAGATTCAGGAGAGATAAATAATATTGTCTATAATCGTAAAGAAAAAGGATTTCAGTTAGAGAAGCAAACACTAGATAAACTTACAAACAGTGAAGTTTTGGCTATTTGCAAGATTTTACTGGATAGTAGGGCTTTTACAAAATGTGAAATGGATAAGATGATTGAAAAGTTGCTGAAATTCTGTGTTCCTGCAAATAATCAGAAAATAGTTGAGAGATTGATTAGTAATGAGCAATATCATTATACAGAACTTTGTCATAAAACAGTATTTATTGATAAATTGTGGGATATAGGAAATGCCATAAGAGAAACCAGAATAATAGAAATAAAATACAAAAAAATGAGTAGTGGCAAAGAGGTAGTTAGGCGATTGAAGCCACTATCAATTATGTTTTCTGAGTTCTATTTTTATCTTATAGCATTTATAGAGCAAGCGGAAGAGGAAATTAATTACGCATACAAAGAAGCAAAATTTCCAACCATCTATAGAGTAGATCGTATAGTAGATTTAAAAGTTACAAATGAACATTTTAAGATACCATATAGAAACAGATTTGAAGAAGGTGAATTTAGAAAACGAATTCAATTTATGTATGGAGGAGAACTTAGAAAAATTAGGCTTAAATGTAAGAGTGAATCCCTAGAAGCTGTACTTGACAGACTTCCTACAGCTGAAATTTTGTCGAAGGATAATGATATATATATTGTAGAGGCAGAAGTTTTTGGTAAAGGAGTGGATATGTGGGTTAGGAGTCAAGGAGATGGGGTAGAGTTAGTATACTGAAAATTATGAAGTATTAAGGAGAAATTTATAGGAGGGGAAGAAGATTTGAGTGAGAGGGAAACTAGTAATGACCATCTTATGGCAGTTGCTTTAAGTAATATTAAACCTAATGAAGAGATGGGGGTAACTTATAAATATAATAGGAATAAATATGATAATGTGTCCAAACGTAATAAATTCAAGAAAGAAGTCTTTGGAGCTAAAAAGATTATAATAGATACTGAAACAGGAAAAGCTCTCCACATAAACAAGAAAGCTGCAGTAAATAAATATGGGAAAAACCATGCTTCTAGCCATATTCCGGATGTCGATCATACAGTGCCAATTAAATATGTACATAGCAAGTATAGGAAAAATCCTTATTTGACGGATGATGATATAAGAAAAGTAGTTAATAGAAAGTACAACTATAAGATTAAAAGTGCCAAAGTCAATAGGAGCAAGGGTAGTAAGACAAACAAGCAATATATAGCTGACCATAAGGAGCTTGAAATGTGTCAAAAAATTAAGCTTAGAGCAGAAGGTGTTATGGCAGAGTTTCTTATAAATACTGAATTGACAACTATAACTAGCATAAATGCTTTAAAAGATTTTAGTACAGGTTCTATTGAAGCTGCCAAAATGGCTGCTATTACATCTGGTATTAAAAATATTGTTAGGCTTGTAAATGGAGAAATAGAACTGTCTGAAGCATTAGATGATACTGCAGCTACAATGTTAAAGGCAGGAGCTTTGGGTGGAACTCTTAAAGTTAGTACCACTATTCTCAATTCGGCATTGAAAAATACAAGTGATAAATTTTTACTAATGGCAAGCAAGGCTGTACCATATGCTGGTGAAATAGCTACTGCTGTTGTAATGGTGGGGCAACAAGCTTTAAAATTAGTTAATGGTGATATTGATTGTGAGGAGTTTATTATAGATACATATGAAGATTTAAGTAGGGTTGTAGCTGGAATAGCAGGACAAATGCTTATACCGATTCCTGTAGTAGGGGCTATGCTTGGAACACTAATTTGTGATTTTCAATTCCAAGTATATCACTATATAAAAGATGCATATGGAGAAATAAAAGAATACAAAGATAAATCAGATAAAATCGAGAAATTTGTTAATGCAGCTTTATATGAGATGGAAAAGCAGCGTTCAGAATTGAAGTCTATAATCCTTGAGCATCTTAATGAGTGGGATGAACGATTCGATAGTGGCTTTGAGCAAATATTCTCTTCTGCATTTGATAATGATGCAGATGGTATAGCAAATGGGTTTGATGTAATTTTAGGTGCATTTGGACAAAGTGTCAAATTCAAAACAGCATCAGAATTTGATGACTTTTTCATGGACGAAAATGCTGTATTAGAGTTCTGATTAGGGGGACAGAGAAATGGATTTATTAGGATTTGCTTTGGGTACTAAAGCTATTATAAATATGCTACAGTCAGATAAAATGAACACTGAAGCTGAAAAGAGGGTTGTTAAAGCACTAAACCGGCAAAGTGATGCGGAGAATAAGCTGTATAATCAAAAACGGCTAACAGAACAATCACTAAAAAAACTTGTAAATCGTAAAAAAGGTATTATATCTACTTCGATTGCTGATTTCATATCATTATATGAGAGAATTGGGAAAATAAATTTTAACCAAAGTGATGGTATGTCTGAACTTTTGGAAGGAAGTCAGTTGTCAACTATTGTTAATGAAATGCAAGGTTTAATTACTGTAGCAAATAAATCACTTACACCGCAACAAACTTATATAACGTTTTTGTTAGGTGGTGTACCAGGGCTTATCAAAAAAGAGGCTGAACTTAACCTTGCAAATGCAAAAATGTTAGATAGTACATCACGAGTTGTCGAATCACAAGCGGAATCGATAATTGTAGTGTTAGATTCAATATATCAAGTTTCTGAACGTATTTCAAAATTATTAGCACAGCTTAATTTATTGCTACGTAAATCTATAGAAACAACTTCACTGATTATAGAAAAAAATGGGAGATCAAGGCTTAATTATTCGCAGCAGGACAAGGATTGCATAAGGACATTAATCAATACAGCGGATGCAGTTAAAAAGATTATTGATGCACCGTTATTTGAAAAAGATGGGAAAATATCACAAAAAGCTAGAGAAGTAATAGAAATTGGAGAGAACTATTTGAAAGAAATAAATATGATGATTATAAGCTAAATTAATGATGAGAGGAGAGAGTGTAATGATAAGTAAATCTGCAAATGATATGCAAAATAGTTTAGTAATGAGAAAGATTTTTGTTGATAATGAAAAATGTGTATCTTGTGGTACATGTGTTCTTAGCTGTGATTTGTTAGAAGAAGATGAGTATGGTAAAGCGAAAGTGATATATCCGGGTATAGTGCCTGATGATATACTAATAGAAGTTCAGCAAGTTGTTGATAGATGTCCTTCTAAAGCTATTTCTTTTATAGAGCATCATTCTATGGTACATAATCAAGGAATAGAAGGCCTAAAAGATTTAAAAGAAGTTATTGTTGAAAAATTGGACAATTATTCTATACCAATGCCTAAATTTGATGATTACAAGTTTGACAAAGAGTTATTTCATTTTCCATTTATTGAGCCTTGGACAAACAGAATGGGAAGGAGTCATGAGAGAACTAACTATAACGGATATCGTTCTGAAAGAAAAGCTGAACAAGAAGGTATATCAGAATTTAATTCTGTATGGTATTCTCGACTTAGAACATTGATACAATCAATACTAGTTGACTATAAAGACAGATATTTACGTAGATATTTTGAATATAAAGAAGGCAACTCAAGAGACTTTTATAGTGTAATTAATCAAGAAGTGGAAACATTGTTAAGACAAATTGTCGCTGAAGCTCAATATCTTGCTGACGGGAAATTGCAATTGCCTGACGGGTTTGAAAAGTTTGAGGTAGTTCCTAATTTTGGTGAAGACAACATGAGGGTTTATCAATTACAGCATTTTGAGGAAATATATATTATTGATAATATTATGAATAAGCGTGAGTCATTGGGATGGTATGAAAGTTATGTGGATACTTTTGGGTGGGATAAATCATATCATTATGACTTATGTAAAGCTGTTGATTCCTTGGAGAAATGGACATTATCAGATATAGCATCAGAAGTTAATCGTAGAGTAGGAGAAATAATTGAAAGTTCACTGAGATATTTTTGCGAAGATGTAAAAAAAGCAATAAAAGAAAAGGCGAGTATTTTGATTAAAGCAATTGATAATTACATTGCAGAATTTGGAATATAAATATTTAATCCTAATTTGCAATTTTCAATATGGCATAATTCCTTAACCTATGTAAATAAAAGTTATCGCATTATAGGTTGAGAATTATGCCATATAAAAATTAAGGCTTGAAAATGAAAATTTGCACCTAATGTTTTATAGCAAAGAGTTTGATATAAGTAGAATTCCAAAGTAAGTGTGTATTAAGATTTAACACTTAATTAAAAGCAATTAATTTAGACTTTTTTGAAAACTGTAAAATTAAGTGTTTTTTTATTTTTATAAGTAACATAGCTAGAAAGCAAATGAATTTTGCCATTAAAACTTTTTTAATTAAAGATACTATACATAAAAAGATTAGATTTTATAGTGTCTATTTTTTGTTCTTATTTTTTCATTTGTAAATAAATGACTTATTAGTAAATACTGAGGTAAAAATGCAAGGGATGGGAGTTATAGTAAAGAAATGTGGTAATATCAGAAATTTATAAAAAGAATTGGAGAAGGAATTTAATAGTTGAACTAAGTGCATTTTTATGTAATTGAGTTTTTTGAAATTCTATTGTACACTAATAATATCCGGTGGAATAATTTTCATTGGTATGCTAAAGGAATATTTATCCTTATTTTCAATTTGCTATGTTTAACAACAGCTTAAATCCAAATTTTAAGATTGTACTAAATACTTACTGTTTTGTTTTGAAGAAAGTGGTTTTATTTGCATAGAAATCTAAATAATTAAGTTATCAAACTGCATTTACCTTCTTTTTATTTTTTGTGATAACTTAATTATGACAAGAGATAGTATGATTGACTTTCATTTATTGAACTTTATGTTGGCTTTTGTTATAAGGGAGCTACTCATTATTGATATTTAAGTTTAATAGTAGGTTGTATTAAATGCTATATATGATGGAGGGGAATATTATTTTAGAGGAATTAAAGAAAAAAGAGATTATTAATTCCCGACACATTTCAAACCTAAGAAATTACATATCTGATAAATATCCTAATCTATCATCACATGAAGCTTCTCTTTTGCTTATTAATACAATACATAAGATAATAGATAATAATTTGCTGCAATTTGATTCAGAGTATCGCAATAGATTAAGACAAAATATTATTAGTAAATCTGTTTATAAGAGTCCTTTTACAATTACTGCAGATGAAGTCTTATATGCATTTGCTGATAACTATGAGGAAAGTTATATTGATAATTTAGTTGATTGGGTAAATATAAGTCAAAATATTGAAGCTACAAGGGAACAGATACTAGATGTTATTAATGAAATTAGAGAACTTGATACTGAATATTTAGAAAAAGATATACAACTGGAACCCGAGGAAATAATTTTACATAATGAGAGTAATGAAGATTTTAATAGTAATCAGATAACTAAAAGCCCAGCAAATAAGTTTCTGGGAGTTATTATATGCGGATTTTTGATAACTGTATTTAGTATAACAATGCTTATTCAAAATAATAGACTAAAAAATACTGAAATAGTAACAGAAGATAAAACTATAGAAATAGAAATAGAAAATAGAAATATCAATGAATTACCTAAGATATTCAAGTATAGAAACATAGAAGTTGAAAAGCTAAGGGAATGGCTAAATAATAGAAATTCAAAGTTGGCAGATGAACCATACTTAACAGCAATAATAAATACAGCATACGAATTTGACATAAATCCTATTTTATTGATAGCTATTACAGGACAAGAACAGGGGTTTGTTCCAAGAACGCATCAATATTCAGATAAGATTGCAAATAATCCATTTAATGTTTATGGAAGTTGGGTTGATTACAATACAGACATATATGATTCTGCTAGAATAGCTGCTATAACAATAGTTAATTTAAGCAAAAATAGACCAATGGAAGAAGATCCAATTAAATGGATAAATAGAAAATATTCAGAGGATGAGAACTGGTATAAAGGAGTAACAAAGATATTTAATATGATAAGTGAAGAATTAGCGATTACTGAGTAAACAAAGAGGCGAAGCCCGAAATTTCTTAGCTTCGCCTCTTTGTTTATTTCAGTTTATTTACACTGCTATCAATAACTGAACTTTTTATTCATATCATTTATTTGTAAAGCTAAGGTAGATAATGTATCAGCATAACCAGAAAGATGTTTTATAGAGTTAGCTTGATTTTGTACTGAAGAGGCAGTTTCCTCAACTCCAGCAGAATTTTCTTCTGCAATAGAAGCAATTTGCTCCATTGCAATAGCTATTTTATTGCTATTTTCAGTAATTTCTTTTAGATTATTTGAAATGTCATTTACTTTGTTAATCATATCCAGTATCTCAACATTAATCTGATTAAAGGTATCTGAGACTATTTTAATCTGATTAGTTCCTTCCTCAACTTGAACATAAGCACTGTTTAAGGAATCTGCTACAATTTTGGATTCTTCTTGAGTCGAATTGATAATATTAGCTATCTCCACTGAAGAGGCGTTGACTTGCTCTGCAAGCTTTCGAATTTCATCAGCTACTACTGCAAAGCCTCTTCCTGAGTCACCTGCTCTAGCTGCTTCAATAGCAGCATTTAAAGCTAATAAATTAGTTTGTTCAGCTATATTATTGATTACTTCTATTAAAATAGCAACTTTCTTGGTGTTTTCGTTTAAATTCTCTAGCTTAACAACTGCATCTTTAACCATATTATTAATAATTTGCATTTGTTTGATTGATTCATTCATTTCTTTATTTCCTCGTTCAGTTGAAGATAAGACTGTATTTGATGAATTGTATAATGATTCTCCTTTTTGGTTTGCAATTTCTATTAGACGATTAAGACTGTCAACGAAGTTTGCAATATTGCTTGATGAGCTTGCTTGCTCCTCAACACCAGCTGCCATTTCCTCCATAGTAGAAGCAATCATTTCACTACTTTGCTCCACTTCCAAGCAAATATTATAAATATCACTACTTTGCTTATTAATTTTTTCTGAGATATCCGAAGTCTGAGATATAATGTTTCTTAAATTACTTACCATAATATTTATGGAATTTGCTAATTGAGCGATTTCGTCTTCACCTTTTACTGCTATAGTTTCAACTTGCAAATCAAAATTAGAAACTTTCTGAGCTATTGCAGCCATTCTTTTTAAAGGTTTTGTAATGCTGTGAGAGAAAGCGATTCCTAGAACAACAATCACGAGAGTAAATAATGTAAAAATAATATAATTCGCAGATTTTAACTTCTGGAGATCTAAGTAGGTTGATTCAGCATCATAATCTACTCCTAAAATACCAATTACATTTCCTTGATTATCTTTTAGTGGATAATAAGCAGATATTAGAATTCCCCATTCCCCGCAATTTTCTATTTTATCTTCAATATAAGCTTCACCACTCCAAGCTTTTTCGAGTTCTGTAGTGGTATTTTCAATATCTCCTATATGAGATGATTCTTCTGATGTATTACCATCTATTACATACATAAAATTCCCATCACTGGCTTTTCTCATAGTATATATGTACTTAGCCCCACTAAACTTTCTAATATAATTTAGTTTTTCTTGCATTTTTTTGTAAGAATCTTTTTTTTCATCTTCTATAGTCTGCAATTTAACAAACTCTTTTATATCGATTTCCTTACTAGCTTCTTTGGCTATACTATATGCTTTGTCGGCTACATTTTTTGTTATTATATTGTAACTTTTTAAATATTGGATATAGGACAATAAAAAAGAAGCTGATAATACAGTAATTAAAAAAAATACAGTTATTTTAATCCCCAAGCTTTTTCTCATAAAGCTATCCCCTTAAATGTTAATTGCATAAATCCCTTTGTTTCTATTGTTCTTAATTACATTCTAATGGTATAATACAAAAAAATATGAGATAATTCAATATTTTCCAAAAAACACAAAAAATTATATAAAACTATACAATATCTTGTATGGAGTTTTTAATGCATTATTGTAAAAAGGAAGTGATTAAACAAATAGAAAATTTTTTACAATAAAGCGTTTATCCTAAAAACTTTTCATAATGAATTTTAAGCTATGCTGCTGAAATTTTTGATTTCATGCAAGTTGCTTATGTAGTGATTAAATAAAAGATATTTGCTTTTTTCTAGATAAAAATGGATTAATAAAAAAATTACTAATAAAGAGAGAAGGAAAAGAATTATAAAATAAAAAATCTAAAGATGTTATATAAATTTCTAGTTTTTGATATTTGATATATATATTTATTTAGAGGGATTGAAAAATATGAAATATGTTTTTAAACTGCTTTATATTAGTTTATTTTAGAGCCTATCTTTGTATCAATTAAGGCACACTATGTTTATCATTCAAAATAGATTATGTTGACAAAATACAAAAGTTAGTATATGATTTAGGTAGGTGGTACGTACCAGTTGTATTATATTTTTAAAGGTGATGATTATGAAGGTAATAGATAAAGAAAGCAGAATACCATTATATTATCAGCTGATGGATATAATTAAAGAGATGATAGAAGAAGGACATTTATCTGAAAATGATCAGTTACCTTCAGAAAGAGAACTATGTGAAACATATAATGTTAGCAGGTCTACAGTGAGACAAGCTATACAAGAGTTAGAAAGAGAAGGATATATATATAGGGAGCACGGAAAGGGAACCTTTGTTTCTCCTGAAAAATTCAAACAAGACTTGTTAAGTTTTTATAGTTTTACAGATGAAATGAAAAAGATTGGAAAAACACCTTCTTCTCAGGTTCTTGATTTTAAAGTAATTAAGTGTAATGATGAGTTAGCAAAAAAAATGAAACTAGATTCAGGCGAAAAAGTATATATGTTTACAAGGCTAAGACTTGCTGATAATGAACCGATGATGCTTGAAACAAGTTATGTTCCTTGTAGCAGATTTCCAGGTTTGACAAAGGAACAACTAGAGCAAAGTGCCATGTATGAAATATTTACTAAAAAATACAATGCTGTTTTTACCTGTGCAGAAGAAATATTTCAACCAGTATTAACTAGAGAAGAGGAAGCGTTACTACTTCAGTACCGTCCTGGATTACCTGCAATGATGATAGAAAGAATAACACATGAAAATAGTACGATAATTGAATATACAAAAGGAATTGCAAGAGGGGACAGGTTTAAATACCATGTGTTATTAAAGAAATAATTTTTTTAGCACAACTGGTAATGACAACATGACGACAGCATATTAGTATAACAGGTAATGACAACATGACAACAGTATGACAAAACAATTGAAGAAAGGTGATTATATGTTTGGATTAAATGAAGAAGAATGGAAAAATCTAAATGGATTAAATACCGCTAGTGAAATATATCAGCAGCCTGAGCTTTGGCTAGAAACCTTGAAAATAATTGAAACTAATAAAGACAACATAAGCAAATTTATTAATGAAAGATTAGAAAAAGAAAAGATCAGGGTTGTATTTACAGGTGCTGGTACATCTGCATATGTAGGAGAAACAGTAGTTCCTTATTTAAGTAGGAAAAAAGGTATTAAATATGAGGCTATTCCTACAACAGATATAGTTGCTAATCCTGAGTCATATTTTAAGAAAAATATTCCAACATTATTAGTTTCGTTTGCTCGTTCAGGTAATAGTCCTGAAAGTGTTGCTACTTATGAATTAGCAAACAAGTTGGTTGATGATATCAGTCACATAATTATTACCTGTAATTCAGAAGGTAAATTAGCGGAAATATCTAGAGAAAAAGAAAACGTATTCTTATTGCTAATGCCAGATAAATCTAATGATTTAGGATTTGCAATGACTAGTAGTTTTTCTTGTATGACCCTAGCATCTTCATTGATCTTTGATCTAGAGAATTTTGAAGAAAATAAGAAGCAAATATTTGAAATGGAGTCAACAGCCAAATATATATTAGATGATAAATATGAGGAACTGAAAAAAATACTAGACTATGACTATAAAAGAATTGTATATCTAGGTTCAGGTAGTTTTTATGGAATATCAAAAGAAAGTGCGTTGAAGTTGTTAGAGCTAACAAGAGGGCAGATTATTTCCCATAGTGAGAGTGTACTAGGCTTTAGACATGGTCCTAAATCAATAGTAAATGATAATACCTTGATAATGTTATATTGTTCCACAGATGAATACGCAAGGAAATATGATATGGATTTACTAAATGAAATTTATAATGATGAAGGAGAGCATAAGATAATATCAATTACAAAGAATTATGATGAAAAGATTAATAAAATATCAGATCACCAACTTTATCTCTGCAAAGATTCTATGCAAGTAGATAATGAAGTTTTTATATCATTACTCTATGTGTTATATGCTCAAGTTTTTGCTTTATTATACTCAGTAAAAACAGAGGTTGAGCCTGACAATCCTAATCCAAGTGGATTGGTTAACAGAGTTGTAAAAGGTGTAACAATCTATGATTATAATCATTAGGCAAAATTAAAAGATAAACAAAAAACTAATTTTAAGGAGGCTTATTTATGAAAATCAAAAGATTTCTAAGTGTTTTTCTATGTGCAATTATGTTAAGTATGACACTTGTTGGATGTGGTGGCGGAGCAAGTGACAAAACATCAAGTAATGGTGACACTGTGACTCTAACTTTTGGATTATGGGACAAAAATCAAGAGCCAGTATTAAGAGAAATAGCTGACAAATTTGAAGAACAGCATCCAAATATTAAAATTGATATTCAATTAACACCATATGGACAATACTGGACAAAACTAGAAGCAGCTGCTACTGGTGAAGTTCTTCCAGATATATTCTGGATAAACGGACCAAACATAGTTAAGTATGCATCAAATGGTATATTGATGTCTATTGATGATAGGGTAAAAGAAGATAATATAGATTTAAGTCTATTTCCTCAAGGATTAATTGATCTATATACAGTAGATGGAAAATTATATGGTATACCAAAAGATTGGGATTTAACAGCACTATGGTATAATAAAAAGATATTTGATGAAAAAGGCGTAGAATACCCAAACGAAAACTGGACATTTGAAGATATGGTAGAAGCAGCAAGAAAACTAACTGATAAAGAAAATGGAATATATGGTATAGCTGCAAGACCAGATACACAAGAGGGACTATATAATACTATACCACAAGCGGGTGGGTTTATAATTTCAGAAGATAGAACAAAATCAGGATATGATTCTCCGGGAGCAATAGAAGGAACACAAATCTGGGTAGATCTTATTAAAGAAGGTGTATCTCCTACTCTAGAAGAAATGTCAGACACATACGAAATTGATATGTTTAGCGCTGGAAGATTAGCAATGATTTATGCAGCTTCATGGAATGTGCCTACATTTATGAGTAACGAAATAATAAAGGACGACGTCGATTTAACAGTAATGCCTTTAATTAAACAACGTGCTGCTATAATACATGGATTAACTAATGCTATTTCTGCAAATACAAAACATCCAGAAGAAGCTTGGGAATTTGTTAAATATCTTGCAGGTAAAGAAGCAAATGAAATATGGGCTAAATCAGGAGTAGTTATTCCTGCACGTAAAGATGTTTTGGATATATGGAAAGAAGCTTATCCTAATATAAACTTGCAAGCTTACATTGATGAATTAGATTATTCAATAATGTATCCAGTATCAAAGAATACACCAAAATGGAATGATATTGAACTTAAATATATCAAGCAAATGTGGAGTGGACAAATATCAGTTGAAGAAGGATTACAAAAGATGGCTCAAGAGATGGATGAAGCCCTACAGCAAGAAAAATAATTTAGTATTGAATTATTATATGACTAAGTGAGCTTGTTCATCAGCAAGCTCGCTTTATCCTAACCATTCGCTACTTTAAAAGAAGGAGGGTTTAAATGGATACATTAATTACCAAAGATGTAGAACGTAAAAAGCAACGACCTCCCATGAAACTAAATGTATTTAAGAATAAAAAATGGAGTGATTATTTTTGGGGGTACCTGCTGATACTTCCAGTATTTTTAGGTCTAGGAATATTTTATATAATACCCTTTTTTCAGAACCTATTTTATAGTTTTACTGATTTAGGTTCCTTTGGGAAGTATTCATGGATTGGACTAGAAAACTATAAAAAACTTTTTTCTGATCCAGATATACCAATAGCTTTGTTAAATACATTTAAATATACTATAATTACAGTTCCCATAAGTATTTGCATATCACTTGTTATAGCAACACTATTAAATACAAAAATAAAAGGAATTACATTTTACAGATTAATGTTTTTCTTACCCGCAATAACTATGCCAGCAGCAATTGCTACTATGTGGAAATGGCTTTATAATGGACAATATGGTCTGATTAATCAGCTTTTAAACAAGTTTGGTTTAGAAGGACATGCTTGGATAGCAGATCCTCAATATGCAATGAAAGCATTGATAATAGTTGGTATATGGAGTTCTCTGGGAATGAAAATAATTTACTTTTTAGCAGGTCTTCAGGGTATTCCAAAGTCTTATTATGAAGCTTCAACTATTGATGGAGCTGGTCCTATTAGACAATTTTTCACAATAACTTTACCTTTATTATCACCGACAATATTTTTCGTTTCAATTACTTCATTAATTAGTGCTTTTCAAATGTTCGACATAATATTCATGATGATCAGCAAGACAGGTCTTGCAATAAATAGTACTATGTCCATTGTATATCTGTTCTATAAGAATGCATTTGAATACCTTGAGAAAGGTTATGCATCTGCTATATCCATATTGTTATTTGTAATAATACTTATTATTACAATAATTCAACTTAAATTACAAAAGAAATTTACCGACTATTAATGGACAGGTTAGGAGAGTTGAAAATGAATGAACTAGGCTTAAGAAAGGATAAAAAAATTCTTATTCATTTAGTTTTAATAATAGGAGTAATTACGACTGCAATTCCATTTATTTGGATGATCCTCACATCACTTAAAACATTAGGAGAATCAACACAGATTCCACCTAAAATTTTCCCATCTGTGCCTCAATGGAGTAATTACAAAGAAGCTATGGATACATTGCCTTATGTGAAATTCTACTATAATACTATAGTATATACTATAGTCACTACAATAGGACAATTAGTGTTTTGCTCTATGGCAGGATACGCTTTTGCAAGAATAGATTTTCCCGGGAAAAACATTATATTTGTGCTTATTTTATCCGTGCTTATGGTACCAGGCCAAATATTTATTATTCCTCAATTTATGATAATCAAAAAACTTGGATTATTAAACTCAATATCCGCCCTTATACTTCCTAGCTTGTTTAGTGCTTTTGGGACCTATTTAATGAGGCAATTCTTTATGGGTATTCCAAAAGAATTGGAAGAAGCCGCGGTATTAGATGGTTATAATCGTTTTCAAATATTGTGGAAGGTAATGCTTCCTCTAGTTAAACCTGCTTTAACTGCATTAGCAATAAGTACAATTTTATATTGCTGGAATTCATTAATGTGGCCATTAATTGTAAACACATCTATAGACAAGATGACTCTAGCAGCAGGGCTTGCTTCATTACAAGGACAGCATTCTACAAATTACCCAGTAATGATGGCTGGAACAGTACTTGCTATATGGCCAATGATAGTTGTTTTTTTAATATTCCAAAAACAATTTGTAGAAGGAATGGCCTTTACTGGAACAAAGGGTTAAAATATTTTTTATTAATATAGGAGGATGAAAAAATGTCAAAAATTAGAGTTGGATTAATTGGAGCTGGACAGCGTGGTAAAGATGTATATGGTAATTATGCACTTATGAATCCTGAACATATAGAATTTGTAGCAGTAGCAGAACCAAATGAATTAAAAAGAAAAGAGTTTTCTGAAAAACATAATATAAAGCCAGAATATCAATTTGAATCATGGGAACAATTTTTTGAAAAAGATAAATTCTGTGATGCAGTAGTCATAGCTACTCCAGACAGAGTTCACTTTGAACCTGCAAAGCTAGCATTAGAGAAAAATTATCACATTCTTTTAGAGAAACCTATGTCAAATGATCCAAGAGAGGTAATGGAATTAGGGAAGCTAGCAGAAAAGAATGACAAAGTATTTATGATATGTCATGTTCTTAGATATACTCCTTTCTTTAGCACTATTAAGGCAATAATTGATAGTGGAGAAATTGGGGATATAATGTCTATACAACATAATGAAAATATAGGATATTTTCATTTTGGGCATAGCTTTGTAAGAGGTAATTGGAGAAATTCAGATTTATCAAGTCCTCTAATACTACAAAAATCCTGTCATGACATGGATATTTTACTATGGTTGGTGGGTGCTGATTGTACAAAAATTGCTTCATTTGGGGAACTAAGTTATTTCAAAAAAGAAAGAAAGCCTGAGAATACTGGAGATAGATGTGTAAACTGTCAAATAGAAAGCCAATGTCCTTATTCAGCAGTTAGGTTATATTATAACAATGTTGGTAAATGGCCAACTACTGCAATATGTGAGATTCAAACTCTTGAAGAAGTGAAAAAAGCAGTTGCAGAAGGACCTTATGGTAGATGTGTATATGAATGTGATAATAATGTAGTAGACCATCAAAGCACTATTTTGCAATTTGCTAACAACGTAACAGCGACATTTAACTTATCTGCATTTACAAATAAGGTTAATAGGACTATAAAAGTAATGGGAACTAAGGGCGAAATACGAGCTATAGATAGTAAAAATGAGATAGAAGTTCAATTGTTTGATACAGATGAAAGACGAGTTATAAATCCTAAACAGGTAGCAGGTGGTCATGGTGGCGGAGATACAGGAATAATGGAAGACTTTATATCTTTAATACTATCTCGAGAAGGGAAAGCATTGACATCTGCGAATGTATCTGTACAGAGTCATATGATGGCTTTTGCAGCAGAAGAGTCAAGATTAAATAATAAAGTTATAGATATGAAAGAATATTATAGTAAATTTTAATTATAAACTTCTGAATGGGGGTTTTTGTTTGAAATTTTTAGGAATAGATGGTGGTGGGACTAAAACTGAGTTTATTATTATAAATGAATTTGGAAAAGTTCTTGGACATACTATAAAGCCTACTTGCCATTACAAACAAACATCTTTAGATAATTTTGAACATGTAATAAGAGAAGGAATAGAAGAAGTCTGTAAAATGTCAGATATATCAATATCTGAGGTAGATTTTACTGTTGCAGGAATTCCAGGATATGGAGAAATTCAAAAGGATATTCATATTATTGATGAGATAGTTAAAAGTATTTTAGGTAATACTTCATTTATGTGTGTAAACGATGCTGTAGTTGCGTGGGCTGGCTCTCTAGGATGCCAGCCTGGGATAAATATTGTAGCTGGTACAGGTGCAATAGGCTATGGGATAGACCCAAAGGGAAACATGGCTAGGTCAAGTGGATGGGGCCCTTTCTGGGGTGATGAAGGCTCTGCATACTGGTTAGGAAAAAAAGTATTAGAGATATTTTCTAAGCAATCAGACGGAAGATTAAAGAAAAGTCCGTTATATGACATTGTCACATTAGAATTCAACTTAAAAAGTGATTTTGACCTGTTAGATATTGTTGTTAACAAAATGGAAATGAAAAGGGACAAAATTGCACAGCTTGCCAAACTATTATATAAGGCGGCTGAAAATAATGATACTTTTGCGTTAGATGCTTATTCCGATGCAGCTTATGAACATTATTTGACTATACATTCTATAATAGACAAATTAGATTTCGAAACTGAAGAAAAGATATTAGTGTCTTATTCAGGAGGTATATTTAATGCTGGAGAATATATTTTATCTCCATTAAAGAAATATTTGCAGAAAGAAAATAAACCCATTGAATTAATTACTCCTATATTGAAGCCAATATTTGGAGCTGCATTATATGCTTTAACTATAAAAAAAGGCAAGCAAAATTCTGATATCATTGAAAATCTAACAAGAGAACAATTAAAACAAGGTATCAACTAATCATTAAGTGAGTTGAATTAAACTCATGTATGAAGGGAGAAATCTTAATGGCTGGTTTAGTGCTGAAGAATATATATAAGATATATCAAGGAGATGTCGTTGCTGTAAAGGATTTTAATCTAGAAATTAAGGATAAGGAATTTATAGTCTTAGTAGGGCCCTCTGGCTGTGGTAAATCAACTACATTAAGAATGATAGCAGGGCTAGAGGATATTTCAAAAGGTGAGTTATATATAGATGGTGAACTAATGAATAATGTTCATCCTAAAGATAGAGATATAGCTATGGTTTTTCAAAACTATGCACTTTATCCTCATATGACTGTATACGACAATATGGCTTTTGGACTTAAAGCAAGAAAACATTCTAAAGAAGAAATAGATGCAAAGGTTAAAGAAGCAGCAAAGATCTTAGGACTAGAAGAATTCCTTCACAGGAAACCAAAAGCTCTTTCTGGAGGTCAAAAACAAAGAGTTGCTTTAGGTAGAGCTATAGTAAGAAATCCAAAGGTGTTTTTAATGGATGAGCCATTATCAAATCTAGATGCGAAGCTAAGAGTACAGACTAGAGCTGAAATAACTAAACTACACAAGAGACTGCAAACTACATTTATTTATGTTACCCATGATCAAACTGAAGCTATGACTATGGGCGATAGAATTGTAATAATGAAGGATGGTGTAATTCAACAGGTAGATACACCAGAAAATGTCTACTCTAAACCTGAAAATGTCTTTGTAGCTGGATTTATAGGAAGTCCAAAGATGAATTTCTTAAATGCTTTAGTTGTTAAAGAATGCGAAGATGTTTTATTGAAGCTTTCAAATGGGAAAATTAAATTATCAAAGGAAAAAGCTAATAGACTGCTACAAGGCGGATATTTAGGTAAAGAAATCATATTGGGTGTTAGACCAGAACACATGTATTATAAAGAAAATATAAGTGATATTTTCATAGATGGTGTAGTAGACTTTTTAGAGATGCTTGGTTCAGAAAAGTATTTATACCTCGCGTCAGAAAACGAACCTATAATAGCTAGAATAGATTCAGATCATCGTATTGAAAAAGGAGACAAAATAAGACTATATCTAAATGATGAAAAACTGCACCTATTTGATAAGGATAATCAGTTAGCCATATAATGTCTAAAAGGGGAAGCAAATGATTAGTATAAGAGACTTAGGTAAATTTGCTGTTTTAATAGATTTTGATGGAACTATTACGACACAGGATACTAATGACTTACTAATTGAGAAATATGGTAACGAAAAAACAAGAAAATTAGAAAAAAAGTATGAAAATGGGGAATTAAGTTTTCTAGACTTTTTTAGGAAGATTTTCTTTGAGATAAACATGACTGAAAAAGAATATCTTGATTTCATAGTAAGTTTTGAAATGACAAGAGGTTTTATAGAGTTTTACAACAGTTTAAGAGCTAATAACATACCTGCTTCAATAATAAGTGGAGGAATAGAAAATGGTATAACTCCATTTCTAAGAAGCTATGGGATTAATGAAATAGAAGTATATGCAAATAGAGTTATGTTTATTAAAAATCAAATGACTGTTGAATTTTACGACAGAAATAATCTAAATACAAATTGTTCTAAATCTGATCCTTGCGGGAACTGTAAAGTTAGACATTATAGAAGATTCAAAGAAATTTTTGATACAGTAGTATTTATAGGAGATGGTTCTACAGATAGGTGTGTAGCTGAGATAGCAGATGTTGTATTTGCCAAAAACTCCCTATTAGAGTATTGCAAAGTAAATAATATAGAGCATATCCCTTGGACGGATTTTAATGATATTAGTAATTTTATATTAGTGAGGTAGATAAAATGGATATTGTTTCAACAAAAGAAATGCTATCAGATGCAAAAAAAAGAAAATATGCTGTTCCTGCATTTAATATTCATAATTTAGAGACTATGCAAGGAGTACTGGAAGTAGCCAATGAATTAAAATCACCAGTCATATTAGCTACTACACCAGGAACTGTTAGCTATGCTGGGGCAGACTATCTAGTTGCTATGGCTAAAGTAGGAGCTAAAAGGTATAACATACCGATTTCATTACATTTAGATCATTGTTCAGATATTAATATATTGAAAAAATGTATAGAATCAGGATATAAGTCAGTCATGATAGATGCTTCACTAAAGCCTTATGAAGAAAACCTTATGATAACAAAGGAAGTTGTGGAATTCGCCCATACTTACAATGTAAGTGTAGAATCTGAATTAGGGCTAGTGTCGGGACAAGAAGAAGAAAGAGACATTAAAGATAGTGACAGTATATTTACTGATCCTTATGTTGCTTTAGATTTCGTAGAAAAAACAAAAATTGATTCATTAGCAGTTGCCATAGGGACTGCTCATGGAGTTTATAAAGCTGAGCCAAAATTGGACTTTGAAAGACTAAAAAAGATAAATAGTCTAATTGATGTACCATTAGTACTACATGGTGCATCAGGAGTTCCTGCAGAGAGTATAATAAAGGCAATTGAATATGGAATTTGTAAGGTTAATATCGCAACAGAACTAAAAATACCTTTTGCAGATGCTATTAAGGAGTTTTTTGAAAGAAACCCTAATGCAAGTGATCCTAGACATTACTTAATACCTGCAAAAGAAGCACTAAAAAAAGTTGTAGCCGAGAAAATACAAATTTGTGATAGCATAAACAGGGGGTAGGAGCTTATGCTTCTTACTATTACATTAAACCCTTCTATTGACAGAAGATATAGTGTTAATGGATTTGAAAAGGGAAAAATTTTCAGGACTGATAATTATCAATATACTCCCGGAGGTAAAGGGATAAATGTAGCAAAGGTAATAAAGGCTTTTGATGAGCCAGTAGTTGCTACAGGTTTTTTAGGCGGCAGAGCAGGAGGCTTTATAAAAGAAAAACTAGATGAAATGAATATAACTAGTAAATTTGTTTCTATTAAGGGAGAAACTAGAAGCTGCATAGCTATACTATCAGATGATGGAAGTCAAACAGAAATACTAGAATCAGGCCCCATAATATTAAAAGAAGATATGGAAAGATTTTATTACTTATATGAAAGGCTTATAAAAGATGCCGACGTTATATGTGCTTCAGGGAGCTTGCCAAGGGGATTAGATGTAGGTACCTATAAAGTTCTAATTGAATTGGCAAATAAACAAGGGAAAAAGTTTATATTAGATACTAGCGGAGAAGCATTAGAACAAGGTATAGAAGCTAAACCCTTTTTAATAAAACCTAACAAAGAAGAATTAGAAAGTCTCATTAGAAAAACTATTTATACTGAAAATGATGTGGTCGAAGGTGCTAAATCTCTGATAAATAGAGGTATCAATATAGTTGCTATATCTCTAGGTGGAGAAGGTTCCCTAGTATTTACTAATGATTATATGTATAGAGTCAGAACTCCTAAGATTAGTGCAATAAACCCAGTAGGTTCAGGAGATTCAATGATAGCAGGATTTGCAGTATCTATTAAGAGAAATTATGATTTTGAAGACATGTTAAGATTAGCAGCAGCTTGTGGTACAGCTAATGCTATGGAAGAAGAGACAGGGAAAGTTGATTTGAGTAAAGTCAATAAACTTATGAATGAGATAATTATTGAAAAGATTAGGTTATAATTTGAAGAAAGCTTGATAAATAAATAGAAAAAAGCTGCTTCAGACAAGTTAAGTGAGAAAGTGAAATTAAATTTGAATAAAATCAAAATGCGAATCTTTATATCTAAAAAGATTCGTCTTTTTTTCATTTTATTTGTAACTTTTTTCTCCTTTACACGAATAACTATGGGAGGAGATAAAATGGAAGTAAAAATTCAAAACTTAAGTAAAAATTACAATAATATAAAAGCTTTAGACAAAATTAATTTAACTATTAGCACACCGGCTATGATAGGACTTGTAGGGCCAAATGGGGCTGGTAAAAGTACTCTTATGAAAATTTTAGTAGGGCAGCTTATGCCTACAGAAGGAAGTGTATTAATAGATGGTGTCTCATTAAGTAAAAGAGAAAAGTATTTAAAAGGAAGACTGGGATATTTGCCTCAGGATTTTGGTTTATATGAAGAGTTAAAAGTAGAAGAATATTTAGAGTATATGGCTGCCTTGAAAGAAATTAAACAAAATAAAGAGGGCGAAATAGAAAGAGTATTAGAAATGGCAAATTTGAAAGAAATGAGAAAGCTTAAGATAAAAACCCTTTCAGGAGGACAAAAACAAAGAGTTGGAATTGCTCAAGCAATGCTGAATAATCCTGAATTGCTTATAGTTGATGAACCAACTGTGGGTCTTGACCCTGAGGAGAGAATTAAATTCAGAAACCTTTTTTCCGAGGGTTCAATTAATAAAATAGTTATATTATCTACTCACATTATCGAAGATGTAGAATCAATATGCAACCTAATTATTGTTATAAATAAAGGAAGAATACTCTTCACTGGAGAGCCTAGTGAATTAGTTAGAAAAGCCATAGGTCATGTGGGAACTATAGAGATAGGAAATGCTGATAAGGAAAAGTTTCTTGAAAAAGAACTAAAGGGAGAGTTTAAAATTACTTCTACAGTTATAACTCCTAATGGCACCAAATATAGAGTTGTATCCAAAAAACTGTCTCCATCCTTTGAAGAGATAGTTCCAACACTGGAGGATGCATATATTTACTGTATGTTGGAGGCTGATGAGTATGTTTTTGCTTAAAAACGAAATTAAATTTATGCTTAAATCTAAGTGGACCATACTTATAATTATTGTAGCTTGTATTGCTATGGCTATAGGTATTAACTCATTAAATATGTCTAATGACTTTGATTTATTCTACATAGGAAGATCATCTTCAACTATTTCCTTTGGCTCTGCCAAGTTTGGGGCATCAATATGCACCTTGCTTTTCGGCTTATTTACTGTAATGACATTAGACAAGGATAAAAGAAAAAGAAGTAAAGCTATTATAGAGTCTAATCAAAACTATTATAAATTAATGTTAATTCGTATTTTATCCATAGTCTTTTGCGAGCTTTTAGTCACATTGCTTGGAATGGTAGTTGTTATGATTATACAAATGTTTTTCTTTGGAATAAGTATTGATATTTCATATTATCTATTTAATTATTTTGTATTATTTTTCCCATCACTTTTGATTTCTACACTATTAATAAGTGGTTTATATCTTTTGACAGATAGCTTAGACATTAGCTTTATAACCTTAGGAGTAATTTTTGTTAAGAGTTTAACTTCAAATAATTATCTATTTACATGGGTACAGTCCAATATTGATATTATTTCTGATTTTGCAAGCTTCCAGCCTGTAGGAAATACAATTCTTTATAATAGGCTGCTATGGTTATTAATTTCTATATCGATGTTATGTCTAGGGTTATTATTTAAAAGAAGATATGAATTCAATTTAATAGGCTCATTTTCAATAAATATAAAAAATAAAGGACTAATACTAATATTAGTTATTACATTACTAGGAACTGGTTTTACTTACCTGAAAGAGCCTTATACTATGGAGTTATCTAGAATTTCTGATAGTGCCATAGACGATGAAATTTTTCTCACTAGTCTTAGTCCTAGGATCATTTTTAATAGTGAAAAAGGAGAACTGAATGGCGAAGTTACATATGGTTTTATAAATAAAGGGGCTGCTCATATTAAGTTCAATATCAATGAAGGACTGAAAGTAAAATCAATAAGTGTGAATGGAGATGAAATAGAGTATACAGCAGCTAAAAATGAAAATATAATTGAGATACCTATACCAAATGAAGAAAGAGTAGAAGTGACAATTTCTTATGGAGGAAAAGTTAAAACCGATAAAAATAGTGTAGGCAGAGGTATGCCAGGATATATTTCTAAAGACAGTATTTATTTACTTGAAAATTCTAATTGGATTTTTAGACCATTAGTGAAAAATGGGGATTCTATAAAAATCTCAGGATGCTATATTGCACCAGAATATTTGACAATGGTGGTGCCAGGTGTACTCACTGGTACTGAAACAAAAGATAAAATGAAAAAATGGATGTTTGAGTATGAGTCTCATACAGCAGATATTGGAGCATTTGCAGGAAAATATAATAAAGCTCAGATAGCCTTTGGAAACATGGAGGTAGAGTTTTACTATTCTCCTAAACATGAAGAGTATGTGAAAACTATGAAAATAGAAGATTATATTAAGGATATCGTGAAATATTATACTGAAAACATTGGGGAGTATTATTCTGAGATATATCCTCTTAAGATTGCAGAGGTTGCGTTATATAAACGAGGAGGTCATTCGTCAGAGAACGTTATAACTATTTCTGAAAATATGCTTAATCGCGATAAGAGTATGTATTCAATAATAGATGATGATAGCAGCACTCAATATATTAAGAAGGATGCTTTTGTACAAGACATAAGTGTTATAGCCCATGAGATAGCACATCAATGGTGGGGGACAGGTGTCGATGTAATAGAGAGCAGCCCTTGGTCTAGTGAGGGACTTGCTAATTATACTTCATATAAATATATACAGCATAAATTTGGAGATATTGAATCACAGCTGTTCTTAAGCAGATGGGAAAGTCGTGTAAGAGAGTTAAAGAATTATTATTATATAAACAATACTGAAATGTTAGATAAGGTGAATGAGAAATACCGAGAATCCTTAGAAGTGGAAAAACTCCAGAGTGAGCTATATTATTTAATGCCTATAAAGCTGATAAAGGGAGAAGAAGCTATTGGAGAGGAAGAGTTTTTAAAGAGGTTAAGCAATGTATATAGAAATTATCTGTTAAAGGATTTAACATATGATGAATTCTTAAGAGAGATGAATCTTTCAAAGGAGGTCTTGGAAATTGACTAGTATTACCTTACTTAGATATGAAATTAGAAGGATTATTTTATCAAAGAAATACTTTTATATGATTCTCTTAACTATAGGCTTGACCTATGACTCCCTAACTAGATTAGTGACAGGAGGCTACTATGGTACTGCCCCATTTTCAGATTGGTCCTATACCTTTTTTATTCAATTAATTTCACCATTAGTAATAAGTGTTATTATATTTATGATGACTAGCATATTTAACGAAAAGGAATTAAGGGCTAGAAAGATAATATTCTCCACACCAATATCTCAAGCTAGGTACTATATATTGAAAATTTTTACTATGGTTATTACCTTTCTATTGACAGGACTAGTACCTATTATTATGAGTTTTATATACTATAAAGTCTTATTTAATTATGTTGGTTTTACTAGTTATGTAAAGCTTATATTTTGGTTCATTGTTCCTAGCTTTGTATTTATCTTAGGATTTAGTATGGTTTTAGGAAAAATAAACATTAAATTTTTATATGGCTTGATTCCTGTTGTATTTTTATTAGGTACTATAAACACATCAGATATTCTTCCAAGGTGGCTAGATATTTTTGGTGTACATTACTTTACAATGTGTACTTATGCAGAACTTTTTGGAAGGGAAAGTCAAGTTGTACCATTTGAGTTATCAACTGCTTTTATATGTTCTAGAATCATATTCATACTTATAGGGGTTATTCTGTTAGGATTTACATGTATGAAAACTGTAAAAGAATAGATAAATGTAGTTTGTTTCCTATATACTATTGGAACATAGAAAAATACAGGAGGTGAGAGGGTGGATGAACAACTGCAGCTATTAAAGGATGGAGATGAAAGTGCTTTCGAGGAATTTGTGCTAAGGTACAGAAAAGAAGCTGTTAATTTTGCAGTTACTATACTTAAGGACTATTATATTGCAGAGGATATTGTGCAGGATAGCTTTGCTACATTTTATGTATATAGAGATAGATTGAAAAACTATAGTACTTTAAAGTCTTATTTGTTTTCAATTATACATAATAAATCTGTTGATTATATTAGAAAGAATAATAAAATAGTTTTCAAGGACTATGAAGCAACCTCCACTATTTCTCCGGAGGAAATTATTATAGATAGAGAAAAGAAACAGAATTTCATAAGAAGCTTTAATAAATTAGATGAAAATCAAAGAAACATTCTTTATTTATACGCATTTCAGCAAATGACATATAAAGAGATTGCAGAGATACTAAATATAAGTTTAGCTAAGGTGAAGATAACTATTTTTAGAGCAAGAAAAGAACTGAAGGCTTCATATGCTGAAAAATAATTTGATTGGAGGTCAATTTATGGAATCTGGTGAGAATACTCGTCAATATCTAGATGAAATATGGAAAAAGGTTAGAGTACAGGAATATGATAGATATCAGCTAGAAAAGGCAGAGGAAAACAAGAAAAATATAAGAAAAATGGAGATAAAATTATCCTGCTTGGTGTTTGGCTGCTTAGGCTTCATGAGTTTAATACTATATTTTATATTGGGATTCGGTACGGAATGGCTAATTATATGTATTCCAGCATTTTTAATTGGGGCTCAGGTTTTTGAGTATTTGAGTTTTATTTTGGCTAAAAGGAGGATTCATTTTGAAAATTGAGATTAGAGAATTGACAAAAGATTATGGTTCTTTTAGAGCCCTAGATAAGATAAATCTTACCTTCGAAGAAGGAATGCATGGTCTTTTAGGACCTAATGGAGCAGGAAAGACAACTTTTATTAGAATATTATCTACATTGCTGCCTAAAAGTTCAGGAGAAGTTTATTATGATGGGATAAGTGTGGAAGACAAAAAAGAAATAAGAAAAATAATAGGCTATCTTCCTCAGGAGTTTTCATTTTACCCAGGTTTTACAGTTTATGAAACCTTAGATTACTTCGCTTCTCTTTCAAATATAAAATTAAGTAAGAAAGAAATATTAGATAGATTAGAGATGGTAAATTTACAGGAATTATGGAGGGCAAAGACAAAGACGCTTTCTGGAGGAATGAAAAGAAGGCTTGGAATTGCAGTAGCTATGGTAGGAGACCCAGAGGTATTAATAGTAGACGAGCCCACTGCAGGTCTTGATCCAGAGGAAAGAATTAGAGTAAGGAATATGCTGTCTCAGCTTGGGAAGACAAAAACTGTACTACTATCTACCCATATTGTTGAGGATATTGCTTTAAGCTGTAAAAGTCTATCTATTCTTAACAAAGGAAAGCTTATATATAATGGCACAGTAAAAGATGTAATAAAGAGAGCAGAAGGATATGTATGGAACTTAACTTTAGATTATGTAGAGTATTTAGAATATATGGATAAATATAACATTATTTCAACAGTAGTAGATGGAGATAAAGTTTCTTTAAGATTATTATCGAATGAAAAGCCAGCTATAAATGCAACAGGTGTTTCTCCTACTCTAGAAGATGCTTATATGATCCTTATAAAGGAGGCACAGATAGGATGTTCAGCAGAATTCTAAGAAATGAAATAAAAGTAAAATTAAAAAGCTTAAGTATAATGATTTTGTCAGTATCTTTATTTCTATTCTACTACACTCAGTTCATAGGTGACATCAATAGAACTGGTATAAAGCCTATCCCTCCAAGAGATGATTTTTATGCAAATGATTCTGTTGAAGAACACGAATCCTCTTTAGACGTTACCTTAGAAGACTATATAAAATTTATATATGAGACTATGAAATCTGATTATGAGTCAGGAGAGACCTTAAGAATTAAAGGAATAAATAGGTATTATGAAAAGTTAAACGAAGAGCAAAGACAATTTTTAGCTTCAGCAATAGTAGAGATGGAAAATACAACATTTAAAAATAATTACGAGTATGAAGCTTTTGCGGAAAAAATAGATAAGGCTCTAGGTGGGAACACGGTGTATAGCGAAGAAAATAACTTTTTGCAAATTATCCGTAGTAGAAGATATAATGACAGTCAGGAACTATACAACTCAATACTCAAGGAAGATAAGCTTACTAATGCTTATGCAAGGCTTTATGCAGATTATATAGGAATAAGCATGGGATTTTTTACTGTATTTGTAACTGCTTTTACTCTCGTTAAAGACAAAAGGTATAATGTAAATGAGCTAATATATACAACAGAGATTTCATCATATAAGTACATATTAGGCAAATACTTGGCAGATGTATTAGTGACAGCTTTTTTAGTTCTTTTAACAGCAGGTCATGCAACATGGGTATTTTATCAATATTCAAAGTTAACAGGAGATTCTATTTCCTATTTAGCATTTTTTAAATATTCAATATTATGGATTTTTCCTACTATTATGTTTGTAACGTCTTTAAGCTATGTACTGCAGCTAATGTTTAATAATGGAATAGTACCTATTATAGTTCAGTTCTTTTACTGGATGTACAGCATGATTCCATTAGTTACAACAGAAGTTCAGCCCTTAAAATATTTTATAAGGTTTAATAAGGTTGTACCTTACTCAGAAATTAAGCCATTTATTGACAATATAAATTTAAATAGAATACTGATTACTGTATTTTCATTAGGGCTTTTGCTTTTAGCTGTTAAACTATGGGATAGAAAGAGAGGAGACATAAATAATGGATTTAGCTTTAGAAAAAAAGGTGTTTTACCATAATATAAGAATAGTGTCATTTAACACTATGGTTTTAGCTTTAGTGTATATTGGAGCTATTTATTTAATGATTAATAAAAGCAGCTTATTAGAAGATACACTGGCTTTTATTGGGGATCAACTTTTTTCTCCTCTTGGAATAATAATGTTTGTCAGGACAGCACTGTATGAACTGGAATATAAGACCAGTGAAATGGTTTATTCAAAAATATACCCATATTGGAGGAGCATTTTATATAGGATAATAATTATTTCAATTCAGCTATTTCTAGTATTATCCATAGCATTTGTTCCATTGAAGTTTTTTAGAGTTGATTTCAACTTAGTTAATATTCTCTTTGGAAGCTTTGTAACTTCTTTTTTTCTAGGCATAATTGGAATGATATTAGGATATATAACTAATGAAGTATCTGTTGGAGTTTTGATACCATTTTTATATTATTTTTTCGAAATGTTTTCAAAAGGTAAATATACAAAAGGCTACTATCTATTTGGAATGATTGTAGGAAATTATGCAAGTAAAATCAGGCTGTTTTCTATAGCTATATTTCTTGTGATATTGATAATGATAGTGATAAAAAAACAGGTCTAGATGGATTGAGTCAGGCTTGGATTCCATTATGGTACTGACATAAATAGTCAATGTGTTTTTATGTGTTGGGATTATAATGATTAAATAGAATACATTTGGTAAAGACTAACAATCATATTAGTAATTAAGAATATCTGTACAGAGGTGGATGTATGCTTGGACTTGTTTTAGAAGGCGGAGGAGCTAAGAGTTCTTATGAAATAGGAGTTTGCATAGCTTTAAAGGAATTGCATATAGAGATAGATGAAGTAGTAGGCACTTCTATTGATGTTATAAATGGAGTAATGATCAGCAATGATTGTGCAAGGAGAAATAGAAAAGGCCTATGCTATGTGGTGTAACATTTTTTCTTCAGATATTTTTGATGTGAATGATAGAGATTTTAAAAGATTGATGAGTATGGATATTATAACAAAGGATATATTTAGGTGTGTAAGAAAATTAATAAATAAAATAACAAAGGCTTTGATACACAAAAAATAAGAAAGTTTTTAGAAGCCAATCTAGATGAAAAGAAAATTAGAGAATCTAAAATGGATTTTGGGATAGTTACAGTATCATTGACAGATAAGAAACCAATGGAGTTTTTTAAGGAAGACATTCCTGAGGGTAAGCTAACAGACTATATAATGGCTAGTACAAACCATCCTACTTTTAAGCGTGAAATGGTAGATGGGAAGCTTTTTTTAGATAGAGCCTTTCATAACAATTTATTTATTAAACTCTTATACGATAAAGGCTATAGAAATATTATAGTCATTAGGCTTTATGCCATAGGCAGAGTGAGAAAGGTTAAGAGAAAGGATTTAGAAGTAACCTACATAGAGCCTTCAGAAAAGCTTTGTTATACATTAGATTTTACTAAAACTCCTTTTTATTATATAAAAAGATAGTTTTGATATAAGACTCTTATTTTAGAAGTTTTTCCTCTTATAATAGAATATAGCAAGCTGTGTTCTATCTCTAAGTTCCAATTTTGACAAAATATTAGATATACTGTTTCTTACAGTACCTTCGCTTAGATACAGCTTACTAGCTATTTCTTTGTTACTAAGCCCTTCAGCAACAGCAGTAATAATCTCTAGCTCTTTTTCTGTTATATTGAATCTTGAAAAGTCAGTTCTATCATTGCTGCTAATTAGTGCTGGTAGTTTTGACACAATATCATCACCAAATACGCTTTGTCCCATAAACACAGCTTTTAGTGATGGTATAATAGATTCGAAGTTTTGCTTAATTATATAACCTTTTGCTCCCATCCTAAGTGCTTTAACTATATATTCATCATCAGAAAAGGTAGTAAGAAATAATATTTTTGCGTTTTTATCTGTATTTAGTATGTATTCTCCTGCTTCAAGTCCCGACATATTTTCCATTCTTATATCCATTAATATAATATCAGGTTTCAAGCTGCTATAAAGCTTTATGGCATCTCTTCCGCTATTACCTATACCTACTACAGAAATATCTTCATCTGATTCTAATATAGTTTTAAGAGCTGTGCAAACTAAATTATCATCATCTACTATTACTACCTTCATATTTCACAATCCTTTCGATGTACTTATTTTTTTGGTATTGTAATAAAGATTCTAAATCCATTATCTGTACTAATATTAACATTTCCTCCCAGTGAATCAATTCTATCTGAAATGTTCTTTAATCCTATGCCATTTTCACTATTGTAGCTGCAGGGTGAACCATTGTCTTTTATAATTAACTGATAAAATCCAGGATGTTCTCGAATTATTATGGAAGCTTCTGTAGCATTAGAATGCTTTATTATATTTGATAAAGCTTCCTTTGTGATTGCAATAAAGCAATTCTTGATGTCTTTACTTAGATTTGATTCAATATCATAATCAAATTTAACAGGGCAGAAATGGAAGTTGTCGATTAATTTCTGTATCTCAGTATGAAGGTCAATAGCTTTTTCATATAGATTGTGTACGCTGTCCCTTATGCTGTTCATTGCTTCAGAAAGTGTATCCATTATGAGTTTCAGGCTTTCTCTTGTTTTTTCATCTTTATTAATTGTAAGAAGTGCTCCGACTTGTAATATAGACCTTGAGAGTAGGTGACCTACATTATCGTGAATATCCCTTGCTATCCTGTTTCGTTCTGTTAGTGTTGCAAGATTTATTTCATAATCCTGTTTTTCTAAAAGAGCTTTATTTTGTTTTTCAAGCTGCATAGATATTTCTTTTGCATTATCACGGAGTAAATGATAGTCTCTTTCAAGTTTTTGAAATGAGATAGTGCGATACTTCAGAATATGAGAAACGAGAATAAAAGCTGATACAAATAATCTTTGTGTAATCGGTGTCTGACTAGAATTAATGATTAGTGGGAGGAATGAAAACAGCCAAAGCCAATTTAAATCAATAAGTGTAACATCATAACAAATTAATGGTATGAAATATAAAAATGCTGGTATAAAACAGCTAACAATTAAATATATGGTGAAAATTATCTTAGTAATACTCTGGTTCTCAAGATAACTTATCAAGGCGCTTAAAATTACTGTAGTTAAAATAGGTAAAATCATATATGTACTGTCTACATTAGGTACGTAAAAAGTTAACAAAGTAACCAGAATAACAGACTTATCAATTAATTGTCTCATTTTCCTTCCAAGCCCCTATATGGAATAAATTACATATAAATTCTAACATTTCATTTTATAGCATTCAAGTTTATTATGACATTTGTAATATGTACTTTGGAGTTCATTCACTTATAAATTGCATCTATTTATTTTATTATTTATACATAGGAAATAGTACGTTTTGACTTTAAGCACTCTTTATTAAGTACAATAAAGTTATCTGAAGGGAGAGCTTATGATGGTAATAAGAGTAAAAAATTTAGTGAAGAGATACGGAAATTTAATAGCTTTAGATCATTTAAATCTAGAAGTGAAAGAAGGAGAAATTTTCGGGCTTTTAGGGCCTAATGGTTCTGGTAAGACAACAGCAATCAATTGTATATTGTCATTATTGAAATATGACAAGGGTACAATAGAGATTTACGGCAAGCCTATGATGCCAGACGCCTATGATATTAAAAGAAACATAGGCATTATTATGCAGAATGTTGCAGTTTTTGAGGAGTTAAATGTCTATGAGAATATTGATTATTTTTGTGGAATGTATATTACAGATAAAAAGAAGCGCAGAGAACTTGTAGATGAAGCTATAGAATTTGTTGGACTTGAAGATTACAGGAAATTTTATCCTAAAAAATTAAGTGGGGGATTACTTCGCAGATTAAATATTGCCTGTGGAATTGCCCATAAACCTAAGCTAATCATTTTAGATGAACCTACAGTTGCAGTTGATCCTCAAAGTAGAAATAGCATATTAGAGGGCATACAAAGACTTAATAAAGAGGGAGCAACTATTGTTTATACTTCTCACTACATGGAGGAGGTTGAAAAAATATGTACAAGGATAGCTATTATGGACAAAGGGAAAATAATTGCCACAGGTACTAATGATGAGTTAAAAGGTATGATAAACTCTGGTGAAACTATTACAATAGAAATATTTAAGTTTGAAAGAAGCATCTTAGATGACATTAAGAAATTTCCACACATTTTATCTGCTGAATTCAACGACAATTTACTTGTTGTAAAATCAAATAGAGGCAAGAATAACTTAGTGGTATTACTAGATTATTTAAAATCTAAAAACATTCCTATTGGAAAGATTTATTCTGAGCCTCCTACATTAAACGATGTATTTCTAGAAATAACAGGAAAAGAGCTTAGAGATTAAAGGGGAGGATATTATGTTTATTCATAATTACTTATATAGGATTAAATGTATAATAAGGGATAAGCAGATTATGTTTTGGACTCTATTATTTCCTATAGTTTTAGCTACATTGTTTAATTTGGCTTTTAAAAACTTACACAGTACAGAAAATTTTAGTGAAATTAAAGTTGCAATAGTTGATAATGATGAATTTAGAAAGAATACAGCTTTTATTAATGCTATTGAATCTGTATCAAATTCGGAAAGTAATAAAAGTACAAAGAAGCTATTTGATGTTATATATACATCAATGGCAGAAGCTGATAAGCTTCTTGAAGATAACAAAATCAAAGGCTACATTTATTTTGAAGATGAAATAAAGCTAGTAGTAAAGAAATCTGGCATAGATCAGAGTATCATAAAAAGCTTTATAGATGATTTTATTCAAACTAATTCTACAGTTTTAACAATAATAAATAGAAACCCTGAAGCAATTAATAATGGTTTATTGAATAATGTAATAGATAGAACTGACTATTTAAAAGAGGTTTCTGTGAGTAAATCAGCTCCGAATACTATAGTAAACTACTTTTATACATTGGTTGCAATGACATGTTTATACGGAAGTTTTTGGGGATTAAAGGAGGTAACTGCTCTTCAAGCTAATCTTTCTCCACAGGGAGCAAGAGTTAGTGCATCACCTACACATAAGTTAAAATTGTTCCTAGCATCTATGCTTGCGGCTACTACAGTGCAGCTAGGGGTGATAACTGTTTTACTTGGATATTTAATTATAATATTAAAAATCGACTTTGGCAATCAATTGGGTTATATAGCACTAACTTGCTTAGTAGGTACAATTATGGGTGTTACCTTTGGAACTTGTATTACCACAGTAGTGAAAAAAAGCGAGGGACTTAAAATAGGAATTCTTATTGGATTTTCTATGACTATGTCATTTTTATCAGGGATGATGTATGACAAAATGAAGTATATTGTCAGCACGAAGGCTCCTATTTTGGCCTATATTAATCCAGCAAACTTGATAACAGATAGCTTTTATTCTTTGTATTATTATGATACGCATACGAGGTTTTTTACAGATATAGCTATACTTTGTATTATTTCAGGAATTTTTAGCTTAATTACCTACTTGGTACTAAGGAGGCAGAAATATGCAAGTTTATAAAGCCTTTTTCAAGATAATTTCTAAAAATCTAAGTCAAATAATTATTTATTTTGTAGTATTCATTAGTATTATAATAATGCTATCAAATTTTTATCCTAATCCTGTATCTACAGATTTTACTGAAGCAAAAGTCAATGTAGCATTTATTAACTATGATACTGGCTCAAAGATAGTAGACGGTTTAAGAACTCATATTACTCAAAATGCAAACATTATAGATATACCAGATGATACTCAAAAGCTGCAGGATGCTCTGTTTTTTAGAGAGGTAGAATATATTCTAAGAATTCCTAAGGGTTTTACGGAAAGGCTATTAAGTGGAAGTCCAATGCAAATAGAGAAGACCATAGTACCTAATTCAACTAGTGAAATATACATTGATAATATAATTAATAAATATCTGAATACTGTTAGACTTTATAACAGCAGCATAGAAGGTTTGACTGAAGAAGAGCTTATTAGCTATGTTGAAAATGACTTAAGTAAAAAAGCTGAAGTTAATGTAAAAGCTTCTGTAGATGACACTTCTGTTATAGAAAAACGCACATATTTTTTTAACTATATGGCCTATGTATTATTTTCAGTATTAATTTTAGGAGTAAGTTCTGTAATGATGGTTTTTAACAATACAGATTTAAAAAGGCGTAATCTTTGTTCACCTGTAAATCTTAGAACTATGAATTTTCAACTGATATTAGGAAATCTGAGCTACGCAGTGATATCTTGGCTTGTATTGATTTTAGTTAGCTTTATAATGTTTAGAAAATACATGTTTACTACTCAAGGATTGCTTTTATTATTAAATTCATTCATATTTACTTTAGCAGCTTTAAGCATAAGTTTTTTAATTGGTAACTCTATAAAGAGTAAAAATGCCATATCTGCAGCTTCAAATGTGTTTTCTCTAGGTTCCTGTTTTATTAGTGGAGTATTTGTTCCTCAATCATTAATGAGTGATACAGTGCTTAAAATTGCAAGCTTTACACCAAGCTACTGGTTTGTAAAATCTAATAACATTATATCCAGCTTAGATAACATCAATTTTGCAAACCTTATACCAGTGTTTATAAATATGATCATAGTAATAGGCTTTGCTGTAGCTGTGCTTGCAGTATCTCTTGTATTTATAAAACAAAAAAGAATAAGTGTTCAGTGATAATAATAAAAAAGGCTAAAATAGCCTTTTTTATTATCGTTCAAAAACAAATTCTCCATCTATCATTGTTTTTTCAACTTTAATATCCTTAATGTAAGATTCATCTACTGTAAATATATCATTATCTAATACAATTAAATCAGCTGCATATCCTGGCTTTAATCTGCCTTTAAAATTTTCTTTGAATTCATTATAAGCGCTTCCTATTGTGTAGGCATCTATAGCATCTTCAATACTCATTTTCTCACTTGGAATGAATCCACCCTTAGGTTCACCATTTAATCTCTGCCTTGTGACAGCGCAATAAATGTTAGGGAAAGGATTACAATCTTCCACTGGAGCGTCAGTACTGAAGCTTATTGGAGCCCCTAGCTTATTTAAAGTATTAAATGCATAGGATGTACTTGCTAATTCCTTTCCAACACGGGCTTCAACAATTTGCATATCATAGTCTAAGAAAATAGGCTGATATATTACAGGTATATTTAACTTTGAAATTCTTTCTAATTGCTTCATACTAGTGATTTGACAGTGAACGATTCCGTGGCGAAGAGGATTTTCTCCATTTTTCATTGTTTTCTCGTAAGCATTTATTACGCTTTCTACAGCAGCGTCTCCAATTGCATGAGTAACTACTGTAATTCCATTTTCTGTAGCTAAATCGCATAAAGCTTGGAGTTGTTCATCACTTAAGGCTTCCACACCTTTAGTACCAGGAGCATCTTTGTAGTCCTTAGACATCAAGGCAGTTCTAGCACCTAGTGAACCATCCTTAAATAACTTCAATGAGCCTTTTGATAAGAACTTGCCATCATATAATCCTTTTATAAATTCAGTTTTTAGATATTCCTTGAAGATATCTACATTTTGAAAGTTAAATTGTGGGTAATATCTTAATTTTAGCTTATTGTTATCATATAAATTGTGGATAATTTTAAAAATATTTTTATAATTATCATCAGAGACATCATTTGATTGAACAGAAGTGATGCCTAAACTTAAAGCATATTCAGCAGCTTTAATAAAATCTTTTTCTATTAATTTATCATCTTTATCAGGTAAGATTGAATAGAGTAAGTTGACTGCATTTTCGTTGAATATACCGTTAGGTTTACCATCATATCCAAGTTCAATAACTCCACCTTCAATAGTCGTATTTTCATCTATACCTAGAAATTCTAAAGCCTTTGTATTTCCTACTGCAACATGACCGCATACTCTAGTAAAAACTATTGGTATTTCTGTAGATATTTTGTCTAAATCAAAGCGTGTTAAAGGACGCTTTTCACCAGTAGTAAAATAATCTTGATTCCAGCCTCTACCTTTTAAAACAGTCAAATTATCATTATCTTTTATAAATTTTCTGCCTAATTTGATAACATCATCTATTGATTTAGCTGATGTCAGATTACAAGTGCTCATAAATTCTCCTATACCTAAAAGGTGCATATGACTGTCGTTGAAACCTGGTAAAACAGTTTTTCCCTGCAAGTCTATTATGTTGTCAGCATTATTTTTAAGAATCTTCTCATTAGTACCAACTTCTTTAATAATGCCGTTTTCAATGAAAATTGCCTGCTGAAAGTTACTTTTTTCAACATAGATTTTCCCATTTATTAATATTGTTCTCAAAATACAATCCCCTCCACATAATCTCTTTAATAGAATGAAATAAACTAATAAATGAGGTTGGAGTTTAATAAATACTTTGATTATACAATTATATCATTAATTATATTGAATTATGAGAAAAGCTTCTACTGAGATGTTTAAAATGAAGAGAAGTTTTTTGAAATCTATTGGAAATACAAAAAATTCACCCCGAAAGTTAAGCAGCTATCTTTAACCTCCGGGGTGATTTTATATGTTTTTATGTTTTATATATATTTATATATTTATTAGTACTTAATAAATTTTGAACCTGGTGCGCCGCAAATGCTGCATTTTTCTGGAACAACTTTTTCAATGTTGCCGCATACAGGACATAAGTAATAGAATACTTCTTCTGTTTCATCAATATTTTCTAATGCCTCTCTGTAAAGCTTAGCATGAACTTTTTCAGCTTCCATAGCAAAAGTAAATGTTCTAATTGCGTCTTTATTTCCTTCTTCTTCAGCAACTTTTAGAAATTCTGGGTACATACTTTCGAATTCATATTTTTCGCCATTTTCTGCATCTACAAGGTTTTCTGAAGTTGCTAAGATTTTTCCAGCTACTTCTAAGTGTTTTTGTGCATGTATAGCTTCAGCATCTGAAGCTGCTCTAAATAGTTTTGCTGCATTAATTTTTCCTTCAGCTTCTGCTTTCTTTGCATAAGCAGTATACTTTCTGTTAGCTTGAGATTCACCAGCAAATGCAGCCATTAAATTTTGAAGTGTTTTGTTTTCTGACATATGTATCTCCTCCATTTATATAAATTTTTTTAATTGACTTAATTAGATTTATTATTATGATTAATACATTTTTGACAAATACCTCTAAAATATACATCTTTATGGTTTATTTTAAAGCCTTCTAACTCCTTACAGTCAAAAGAATCTATATTTATTTCAAAGTCATATATAGCACCGCAGGATTCACATTTAAAATGTCCATGAGTTTCTATGTTTATATCATATCTAGCTTCATTGTCTTCTATGGTTAGCTGCTTTACCATACCAGCTTCTACCAAAGTTTTTAATGTATTATAAATAGTAGTTTTAGACAGGGTAGGGATTTCCTCATGGAGATCATTATATATTTGTTCCACAGTGGGATGACACCTGTGTTTAGCTACATATTCTAATACTTTAAGTCTTTGATGTGAGAGACGAATATTTTTACTTTTTAATTCTTTTGATAAATCTTCAAAAGTTATTTTCAATTTATTCACATCCTTGATTGCTATAAAAATTAACAAGTAATGGATTCAATTTTGTAATGATTACAATTTAATTATAATTTTAAATTTTAGAATTGTCAATATATAAATTAAAAATTTTTTCAAATTAATGATAGATATGGAATCCTTGGTAATTAAGAAATGATAAGGTGCTAGAAGGGGAGGGGAATTGTCAAAAATTAATTTGATAAAATTAGTTTTTTTGAGTTAAAGAAGATAGAAGCAAATTATCTTTTTAGGAGGAATTTTTTATTTGTTAAATAATAGGAATGTTGTATAGTAAGTCAAAAAAATTCATTGGTTTCAGTACTTTTTAGATTTACAAAAAAAGCATCGCTGACTACAAGGTAGTTTTGCGATGCTCATTTATATTATGCTTGACTAACAATGCTTTTATTACGCCATTTTCCTTTTTTATAAAAAATAGTAGTTATAATAGCTCCCATTGTCCATGAAATAAGAAGTGAAATAAAAGTAGATTCAGGTCTACCAGTAGGGTAAGCAGCACTTCTTGTAAAATAAGCAATAGTGTAAGCTATAGGTACACGTATTATGACAGTAGTTATAAGTGAAATCCACATAGGTGTCATAGTATCTCCAGCACCACGCATAACACCAGATAAGCATTGTGTTATTGCCATTGCAATATATCCTACTGCAAGAATTCTCATCATATGCATACTTAAATCAACAAGTTCCTTAGTATTAGTGAAAACCCCCATTAAGTATCTACCAAAGGCTAAAATAGTAATAGTTACTACGGTTGAGAAACCGACAGCGATTAAGGTACCATGTCTAGTTCCTTTTTCAACTCTATCCATTTTCTTAGCTCCTATATTTTGTCCAGTAAATGTGGTCATTGCACTTCCAAAAGAGAAATTAGGCAGCATAGCAAATCCATCTACGCGCATTATGATAACATTACAAGCTATAACCATTTCACCAAAACTGTTAGTTAGTGATTGTACTACTATCATTGCAAGAGAAAATATTGCTTGAGTCAAGCCTGATGGAAGACCTAGCTTTAATACTCTAAAAGAATAATCTTTATCTAGTTTTAACAATTTTAAGCTGATATCAAAGTTTTCTTTCATTTTAACTAATTTAACAAAGCATAAAATTGCTGATATTCCTTGAGCTATGACAGTGGCAAGTGAAACACCTGCTACACCCATATTGAATTTTGCAACGAACAAAATATCAAGTCCTACATTTAAAGCAGTTGCAATGAGTAAAAATATAAGTGCTGATAGAGAGTCACCTAAACCACGTAAAATACCAGCAAAAATATTATAGTATGAAAATCCCACAATGCCGACAAAGTAAATAATTAGGTAATCTGTACACCAGTCTATAATAGTACTAGGGGTATTAAGAAGATTAAGTAGCGGTCTGGTTACTAAGGGACCAACAATCATAATTATTATTGAAGTAAGGGCTGTTAGAGATATACAAACTCCTACAGTACGTGAAAGCTTTTCGCGATCCTTTGCACCATAATATTGAGAAACCATAATACCTGCACCTACTGATACTCCCATAAAAAGCACAAGTAAGAGATTTAATATAGGAGATGCGCTTCCTACTGCAGCTAGGGCATTGTCTCCTACATATTTACCTACGATAATAGAGTCAGCTGTATTGTAAAACTGCTGTGCAATGTTACCAATTAACATAGGTATAGCAAATTCAACAATTCGTCTCCAAGGTGCGCCTTCAGTTAAATCTTTTGGAGCAAATAATTCTTTGATTTTTCCCATATTTAACCTCCTTTGTTATCATATGTAGCTTGAAACGGACTATATTATATAAATCCAGATAAAATCTAGTTTATATTAATTATTATTTTTTGTCAAATCAACAAAATAGATGGCTTTGTATTAAACCATCTATTTTGTTGGTATAGCTTACTAAATGTATTTTTTAACGATCAAGGAAGTTTTGGGTAAAAAATTTATATTAATAATGTATCTTTTTTATGAATTTTAAATAAGCTTACTTAGTTTTTGATTTTGAGCAAATTGTCTAATTTGAGATTTAAGAAATGTTTTTTGTTTTAGATATTTAAATTGAGGATTTTACATACTTACGATAATAATAAATTATTGGGTGCCAGTGATTTTTAAGACGTTTTTCTAGAATTCTTCTATAGTTAACTAAATCTAATACATCATCATCAGAGGCAGAAGAGCTGCTGTATTTACTCCTTACAAAAATATCAGTTATTTCTTGGATTCCTTTGACATTATGAATATAAAATTTATATGCTATTCTGTCAGCATATTCATAATGGGTTTCGCCAGGCTCTTGTGGATATCCGAGAAATGTCATAAGCTTAAGTATTTTTTCATATAGATAAATAATCCTCTCATTATTTTTTAATTTCTTTACATTGCTTTCTCTATAAATATATTTAAAGATACCTATTAGGAATTTTACAGGAATAAACAGTAATAATGCTATTAAGATAATATCTATAGCTCTTTTTCTTAATAAAGAATATTTCTCATCTTGTAGCTCATTATAATCTGAACTATTTTCATTGTCTATAGCATATTCTCCTTCATTAATTAATTCAAAGCTATGTTCTTCTATAGGAAGTTTAATGTAATTATTTATACCATTTGTGCTTATTTCTTCATTTTCTATTTCAGCAGGACGATAATTTTCCAATCTAGATTCAACTGGGTAGATTGGTGTAGGCTCAAAAGTCATCCATCCAACAGGTTCTATAAATGCTTCTACCCAAGCATGAGCATTTTTCTGTCTGACTTCAAATACTCCGGGCTCTTCTGTCTCTTGAGTTAAATATCCTTCCACATATCTACTGGGGATTCCTTCTAAACGGAGCATAATAGCCATAGTAGTAGCAAAATAGGTACAGTATCCTTTTTTCTCAGTAAAAAGAAAGTAATCTATAAATTCTCTATCTTCTGGTACTTTGCTTACTTTTAAACTATATTCAAAGTTATTCCTTAAATAGCTTTCAATAGCTATAGCTTTTTGAAAATCTCCTTGTGCATCTTTAACTATTTCTTTTACTAAAGCCTTTGTTCTTTCAGTGATTCTGTCTTCTGGAACTTGGAGATATTTTTCTAGATTATATATTCTTTCTTTTCTTTCACTTATACGACGAGACAGTAGAATTCCATATGGAAGAGGTTTCTGGACTTTAACTGTGTAGCTTTCTCTATTATATATTCCGTCTGGGAAATACAAAATATTGTCGCGACTTACGTTTACTACATGGTCGTCTTTAGAATTTACCTCTGCTGGTCTATAGGGACTGAAAATAGTTGTTGAAGCAAAAGAATGATTTATAATGGTAATATTGATTTCACGATGGTAATTATCTTTTTCATACTTTGAAAGCCCACTAAAATCTTGTTTTAGACTATAATTTTTTAAAGATCCAGGTATGGATTTCCATGTGTCTCCAGTATATGTATGTTTAACATTTCCCCTAAGATAAAGGCTTTCATTAGAATATACTGTCATAATTTTTTTGTCACTTAAATTTACTGGCCCTCCTAATTTTGAGGGATTTTCCTGATAACCAGTAGTTGAAAAGCTAAATAATGTGGGTTCACTATAGCCTCTATCATAGCTATTACTGGAGCGTAAGTTTTCTATACCTGGGAATATAGTATAAATCTTATGATTAAGCCAAGACCATTCTATACTACTATTACTTTTAGGTAGTAAGAGTGCTATGGATACTATTAAGACACTGTATAAGGTTGCAGTTTTTAACCAAGATGAATAAAAATGTTCAAGATTACAATTGGTATTATTTTGAGTATTTTGCCTTGCTTTATAATACTTATCTAAAGCCATAAGTACAAAAAATAACAATAAAAATATTGAAATCATAACATAGGCTTCATCGAAAAAATTATACCAATAAATTATGAATAAACCTAAATAAATAGGTAATAAAGCATGTATGTTTTTGTTTCTATATAAAATAAAAGCAGTATAAGATGATATAAGAACTATTAATACACACCATAATAAAAGTATGTTGTCAGATGCGATGTTTTCCTTACCTTGAAGATTTCCTATTACATTATCAATTAAATAAAATAGCTTATTTCCAACAATAGTTAAGAAAGGAGTAATAAAACGATGAACAAGCACAGAACCTAAAATACTAATAGCTAATAAAGCATATAAAAACAGTGGATTTAGAATAAAAAATTTTATTATAAGACTTCCTACTAAAACAATTATAATCTGCAATAAAATATTTAATTCTAAGTCAATTACTAGACCTAGCATATATACGAGAGTAAATACTAATGAGGCATAAATAAGGTCGAATATAAGCTTTGGAAATCTGTAGGATAACCTATCCATTGTATACCTCCAATGTGTCCTTAATATTAGTCTTGTAATCTAATGTATATATAAGAATACCTTCTTGTAGTAACATTGCTTCAACTTCCCTGTCAATATATCCTGTGTTGTTTTCAGTATCAGTTATAAGTATAAAGAAAGGATTATAATTTTTCATATTGAGTTCAATAGCAATTGAACCAATTTCCTTATCAAGGTATGGAGTGATAATTATTATAGTTGAACTTCTTTGTATGACTTCATATCTAGACTTTAGAAGCAATTTGAGATCATTTTTTCCATTTCCTTTAAATCTTGCTAAGGCTTCAAGGAAAGGCTTATAGTCTGATTTTTTTTGACCTTGTATTTTTATATATCCATGCTCATTTTGGGTTTCTAAGCTTATATCTATGCTTTGATTTAAACAATAGTTAATTATGCTAACTGCAGTACTGGCTGCTTTATCCTCAAGACGGCGGTCTATGTCATATTTGTAATGTTCCAATTGATTGTCTAAAAATATTGTAACGTTAGTATCACCATAGCTTTCGAATTCTTTAACTATAGGCAAGCTTCTTTTTGCCGAAAGCTTCCAATGAATTGTCTTTACAGAATCGCCTTCCTTATATTCTCGTAAGGAATTAACTCTACTTTTATCTTGAAATACAGAATTTTGTATCAAAGCTTCTCCAGATTGATGACTAGAGATTATTCTAAAAGTGGAAAGATTAATTGTTTCTGGATAGACTAAAAGAGAGGTTGGGCAAGCTATTTTTTTTCTAAAAGAGAAAATACCAAATATGTCTCGTACTGTTACTATAATTTCGCCAACTTCATAATAACCTCTTCTTTTTAATAATATGGTTTCACTATGAAAGTAAGATTTTTTTCTTCCCAAGGATAAAACTAAGCTAGGAGAGTCTATCCCGGTTAGTTGTTTAGTAATATTACTAGAGATCTCTAAATAAGGAATAGGAAAGATACTATTGTTTTTAATTTCATATTCTATAGCTATGCTTTCACCTGAATACAAGGATTGGTTTGGAACATTGATAGTTCCGTTAATATATTTAAGGACAATTAAGCTGTGAACTAACGGAACGAGAAATGTAAAGGAGAATATATAAAGTAAAAAGTAGGGCATAGTTCCACCTAAAAAGAGTACAAAAGAGAATATAACTAAAAAAGTTATCAAAGGAACAGCTTTTACTTTAATCATTTTACTCTCACCGGTATAAATACTTGATTAAGTATTTCCGTTAGTACGTTTTCCGCATTTTTCCTTTCTATCTTAGCTTCTGGTGAAAGCACTATTCTATGTCCTAATACAGATGTTGCTATGTTCTTTACATCGTCTGGAATGACATAATCACGACCATCTAAAAATGCCTTTGCTTTTGCTGCTTTCAGCAAATCAATAGAAGCTCTAGGGCTTACTCCTAATTGAAGGTCTTTGTAATTTCTAGTTACATTAGATATACTTACGATATAATCCATAATATCAGGATGAACTGTTAAGTTTTCTACTGCAGATTGCATTTTTAATATATCTTCCTGTGATGCAACAGGGGCTATTTGGTCAAGTTTTTTTATAGATTGATAATTCTTGAGGATTTCAATTTCATACTGCTTATCCGGATAACCAAGAGATAAGCGCATTAAGAAACGATCTAGCTGTGCCTCTGGCAATGGGAAAGTACCTTGATACTCCAAAGGATTTTGTGTTGCCAGTACAAAGAAGGGCTTTTCTAATACGTAATGTCCTTCTTCTGTAGATACTTCTCCTTCTTCCATAGCCTGCAGCAAGCTAGATTGGGTTTTGGGAGAAGTTCTGTTAATTTCATCAGCTAAAAATATTTGATGAAAAATGGCACCTTTTTTAAAAGTAAAGGTTCCTGTACCCTTGTCATATATACTTACTCCTATAATATCTGAAGGCATTAGGTCAGGAGTAAACTGAACTCTTTTATAAGATAAATCCATACTCTTAGCAAGGGCTTTAACAAGAGTTGTTTTTCCAACTCCTGGTACATCTTCTATTAGCAAATGACCCTTTGCAAGTATAGTAATTAATACTTTTTCTAAAACATCATCTTTTCCAATAATAACTTTCTTTAGATTTTCTAAAATGTCTAAAGCTTTTTTATTATCCATATTATCCCCCATTTCAAATTAGCAAAATATTTAGAATAGTCTTATTATTATAACTATATCATTTTTCTTGTTAGTTGAAAGTATAAAATTGATTTGTTTCAAAAACTTAAAAAAATACTTATTTTATGTCAATGATAATGGAATATGGAAAAGTTTTAAAAGCAACTTTTGCTAATCTTACTTATACTCATTTTTACGTAAAAAACTCCTCTTGCAGTAAATAGCTTTACAGCAAGAGGAGTTTTTATCTGATATATGAGACGCTTTTACTAATTGCTATGACTACTATTATTACTAACAAGCTTTGCAAAGTTCAAGACTGATGATTTTTGAAGAGTATTAATAATAACATAAGATATAAGAGCATCTGCGAAGTGGTGGAGTATAGTTCCAACTCCTGTGATTATAAGTAGGTTGTATACATCAAATTCTACAAATGGCATTATTACAAGAACTTCAAGGAATCCGTGCAGTGGTGCTGTAATAGCAGCAACTTTCACATATGAAATGCCTTTATTAATAAGTTTTGATCCTGCAAGCCCAACAAAGACGTGCATTAATGCTCTAGCACCAACAAGTGGGCCAAGATTTAGGAAAAAACCTAAAGCAGATCCTAAACCTACCATGATAGCAACTTTTGGACCTAATAGCATAGATATGAACATAGGTACATGAGAACCAAGAGTAGCCGAAAATGGTGGAATTATTATTTTGAAAAATACTGCAAAAGGGATAACAATTGCAAGTGCAGTCAATAATGCTGCCATTGCTAATTTTTTAGTATTCATAAGAATCTCTCCTATTTTAAAATTGTTCTATAATAAGAATAACAAGTGTATATACACCTGTAAATACCAATGTAAACACATATAAAATTATTTTACCATTAATGATTTAGGGTAAAGAGTTATTTAATAAAAAGGTATAGGTTTTTTGAGGGTAATGTTACTGGAATAAAGGTTACAGTACAGTTTAGAAGGATATTAAATAAAAATGATAGAATTATAACTTAAAAGCTATTATGATAATATTATAAGGATAAATAGAGCAAAGTGATATAATTAGATATATAATCATTAGACAAGCTTCGTATATTCAAGAAAATATAAATTAAAATAACTATAATAATAACTGCTTTGATAAGGAGTGAAGTTTTTATGAGTAATAACTTACATATGAGATATGATTTTGAAACACTTGTTGATAGAACAAATTCAGGTTCGGCAAAGTGGGAGTTAATGAAGAAATGGAACCCAAATGTATCGAAAGGAATAGTTCCTTTTTCAATAGCTGATATGGAATTAAAAAATCCTCCTGAAATAATAAAAGGGCTCCAGGAATATTTGGATTCAGCTATATTAGGTTATACTATTCCTACTAAAAGCTATTATGATGCAGTATGTAACTGGATGAAAAAAAGACATAACTGGGATATAAGTCCAGAATGGATTGTTAATACACCCGGTGTTATTACAGCTTTTTTTGCGGGGATTAAAACACTTACAGAGCCTGGTGATGGAGTTATAGTAATGACACCTGTGTATTACCCATTTTATCATGCAATTGAGAGAAATGACAGAAGGATAGTGAAAAGTTCATTAATAAGCACAGGAACATCATATAAGATTAACTACGAGGACTTAGAAGAAAAAGCTAAAAATCCTAAGAATAAAGTTTTATTGTTCTGTAGTCCTCATAATCCAACAGGTAGAGTCTGGACAAAAGAGGAATTGGAAAAAGTAGCAGATATATGCCTAAGGAACAATGTGTTTATTATATCTGATGAGATACATAATGATCTTATTATGCCCGGTTATAAGCATACAGTATTTGCTACCATTTCTGAAGAAGTGAAAAGTAATATTATAGTCTGTACAGCACCAAGCAAGACCTTTAATATAGCTGGCTTACATAACTCAAATATTATTATACCAAATCAAAATATTAGGGAAAGATATGTAAAATTTCTTGAATTAAATGCTATAGAATCAGTTAATATGATTGGATTAAAAGCCTGTGAGATAGCTTATACTCAATGCGAAGAATGGCTTGAGCAATTAATAGAATTGATATATCACAATCACTTAGAGCTAAAAAAATATATTCAAGAGAATATTCCACAAATTAAGGTTTATGATTTGCAAGGAACTTATCTCCAATGGCTAGATTTTAATGCTTTTGGATTAAGTAATGAACAATTAGAAGAATTAATGCAAAAGAAAGCTGAATTATATCTTGACGAGGGATATGTTTTTGGAGAAGAAGGTAGTGGATTTGAAAGATGGAATATTGCTTGTCCAACCAAGGTAATGATGGAAGGATTAGAGAGATTAAGAAGGGTATTCGCCGAATAGCGAATACCTTTTTTGGAATAGTTGATTATATCAATTAGTATAATAGTTCAATGATGTTTTGTTAGTTTGTTACACTGAAGTTCAAAATAACAAAATGTCTCTTTTTTATTTTTTAACATAAAACTTGATAATTATATCAGTTTATGATATATTAGTTTATGATATATCATAAACTGATATACCGAAGGAGGTGCTTTTTTGAAATCAAAGAATTCATTTGAATCAGGCGACCTTACAGATAATATGTTTTATATTTTACTTTCATTAATAAAACCTAGACATGGTTATAGGATTATGCAGTTTATCAGGGAAGAGACAGATGGTAAAGTTGTTATAGGTCCTGCTACTATGTATACAACACTGCAAAAACTTCAGGAATATAATCTTATTGAAGAAGTTGAAGGTGATGACAATAAAAAGGTTTATATAGCAACAGAAGAAGGACGAAGACTGTTAGAAGAAAATATACAAAGGCGTAAAAAAATTGTTGAGTTGGCTGAAAAAATAATAAAGGAGGGCAAAGAATGAAGTATAAGAGAAAAATTGGGAGTGGGTTAGCTTTTACGCCTGAAAAAGATATGGAGCTTTTAAGAAAGATGGCAAATGAAGGCTACCATTTATGTGGAGTTGATGCCTTATGGTATAGGTTTGAAAAAGGAGAACCAAAAGATTACATTTTTAGCCATACAGCAGTGAAAAACCCAGATGAAGATTATATAGCTTATTTTACAGAAGCAGGATGGGAACCAGTTATTTTGCTTCCTTATCTTCAAATATTTAGAGCATTACCTGGTACCGAGCCTATATTTACTGATACTGAAACTTTAGCTAATTTCTATAAGACACAAATGTATCAATTTTTAAAATATACAATTTTTGCTACATTATTCTTTGTTTTATGCTTGCATTTTTCAACAAAGTTTAGCAGCATTTTAAGTTTTATCCTATACATTATAGGATTAACACCTTTTGTTTTTACAGTAATGCCTTTTTTTGGATTTCTATATCATTATAAAAAACATAAAAAGAGTTAAGATAAAAGTTGAAAAAGTTCAAGATATAAGAGGAGAGCAACTATTTTTTGAAATTTATCTTAGTTTTTTTATATGAATTCGATATTAGCGTTTGATAGAAGCTGTTGCATAATAAATGAATAAACTCATTATGTACAGCTTTTCTTATACAGAAAATCAAAATGCAGATTTTCATTTAAGAAAAATTAGGAGAAAAGTTATAGTAAAACTTTTTTTGAAAACTATTGGATTCTATTAGGAACTAAAGAGCTTAGTTATGAGTAAATAAAAAACTCCTTTGTTAGGATAAATTCAGGCTTGCTAACCGAATTAATAACAAAGGAGATATCAGAAATTAATAAAAATAGCTTAGAATACTATTAAATTGAATTGTAAATTTCATATAGTATTTTCACTAAAATGAAGTATATTTGCCAGGTGTATAGTTTATTGTTTTACTTCTATGTGAGGACTTTGTCTAGATAAAATACCTTTTTTAATTAATTGTCTTATAAGAATTAAAATAGAAGCAGATAAAATTAAAGTTACAATAATTCCCCCCTCAGGGCCAAATGCGCCACCTGTTATCCAAGTTGGGCCTGTCAATTTGGTTTCGATAATACTTGCTTTACCCATAATTGTACCACTTACTGGCAATCCCAGAACATTTCCCATAAACCAATTCCATATAGAGTGTTGTGCAAATATTCCCCACAATCCTTCATCATTTAAAGAATATAAGGCAGCAAATATTCCATATAGTATTAGATTAACAATTGATAATAAATTAACATTAGGATTTAAAATATGCAGAAGACCAAAGAAAACAGAAGAAATTATAATTGCAGTAGAAACTTTATAGTGTCTTGAGAGCACAGGCATCATCCATCCTCGAACAACTACTTCTTCACTTGCGCCTTGAACCATGAAACCAATTAAAAATAAAAGAACTAAACTTATAGCAGAAGTCCCTGTACCAGCAGTAGCATGGATAGGCTCTGATACAACTTCAGCCCAGCCAAATAATAAAACAACTATAAAATAGAATAACTGCATTGCAATGGCAACTGATGAACCAATTAGATATTTCTTTAATTTTTCATTGCTCTTTAGTCCTATGGAAGAGAAAGGCCTTTTTTCAATGAGCTTTATGTAGATGAAAAAACTTAATATTACAATACCTGTAGAAAGTGTTAGTGAAATCCATTGAAAAAAGGGACTGCTTTCAATAGCTAGAAGATTATTTATAGAACTCGTAGCAAATGCAATTATAGCTAAGATAATTCCTATAATAAATGTAATTACTGCAGTTGGTATGAGTTGGATTGCCAATGATATCAGATAGATAATGAGCCAAAAAATATATTTTTTGCTACCAATCTTATCATAGCTTCGCTTTGTAGTTTTATTAAATTGCTCAAGATATGTTTTTTCCTTTCTGAAGTAATACAAAAAAGTCCCTCCTTTAAAAAATTTTTACAGTTTTTTATTATTATGGAATAGTAGATGGTTTTATTATAGTTGTTTTATGGTCAAAAAGCAAATCAGCAATTGTAAAATCTGGGTATTGATATTAGATTATTTAGTTCAGAAGTTAAATTTTTCATAAGTAAGGAGTTTGTTAATGATTAATATATATTTTTTAATGTATAAAATGTATTATATATAATGTCAATTTTGACTGTTAATTTGATGTAAATTTAAAACAATCATTTAACAGATAAATGAAAAGTTAAATTTCACATAAGTATAGTTTTATGAAAAGTATTTGGGTATAATTAATTGAAAAGAGTACATATATGAGGGGGAAAATTGATGAAGCTAAAAATAAATATGGAGGTTAGATTCATAATATCTTTATTATTTTCTGTTATAGTTGCTATTTTTGCTATTCAGAATGCGGGAAGTGTTGAGATCAATTTTTTATTTGCTAAGTTTACCGTTTCTCAGGCTATAGTTATATTGGCTTCTGCAATAGTAGGAGCTTTAATTGTGCTTTTACTTAGTCTTATAAAACAAATAAAGCAAAATGTGAAAATTAAGCAATTAAATAAAGAAATAGAAGCTCTTATAGACGAAAGAGATAAGCTTCAGGCAAAGGTAGATGAATTTACTTCTAATAAAATAGAAAATACGGTAATAGTAGAGGAAAATGTAAAAGAAGTAGATTCAAACAATGTAAATCATACTAAATTTGGGAATAATGATATAAAAGATTAGTAGATGTTTAATATAGTTTATGACAGTAAAAGGACTTAAGCAGACAATCTTGGTTGAGAAGCAATTATTATTGTGTTAGAATTGCAGCGAAGGAGTGATAGATATGAAGAGATTTGCAGCAAAACACCTTAATATTATTAGCTTATCATCTCCAAACTCTTTATTTAATTTCCCAACATGACAAGGTGATAACCCTTCATGGCATGAGGAAGATTTTTGAATTTGTTATCATTTCACAAGGCTTCTCAAATATCTAGTCTCATCATAGACGTTAAGCTCCTAGATATAAGAAATAAAGTTCTTTGTTAAAGATAACAATATATGCCAATGTATTGCAAACTTAATCTAACACTATAACCTGAAAATTTCAATTTTAATTTCCATAATTGAATATAAATTTTTAACCTAATTTAATTAGGTTTATTTTTAGTGCCAATGATTAAGTGTTTGGGAAAAATACAAAAAAGAAAAGGAGAATTATAATGAAAAAAAATATTTTATTGATTATGCTGATAATTTTGAGTATAGCTATTGTTGGCTGTACAGGTAATAAACAAGAAGTAAAAGATTCAGAACCACAAGGAAACGTAGTAGAAGAGCAAGTAGAAGAAAAATTAGATTTTCAAGGAAGGACAATGAATGTTGTTACTACATCTGATAAATATGTAGAGTTATTTGATGCATTTGCGAAAGAAGTAAATGCTAAAGTTGAATTTTTATCTATGAGCAGTGGTGAAGTTATTGCCAGAATTGAGGCAGAAGGTGGAAAACCTATGGCTGACTTATGGTTTGGCGGCGGCCTAGATGCTTTTATGGCAGCTAAGGACTCAGGACTACTTGAGCAGTATGTTCCAAAAGAAGTGGATAAAATAGACAGCAGGTTTGTAGACAGTGAAAATTACTGGATTTCAAAAGGTCTAACAGTTGTTGGATTTTTAGTAAATGAAGAATATTTAAAAGAAAAAAATCTTGAAGTGCCTACAACTTGGGCTGAACTTGCAGACCCTAAGTATAAAGATGAAATAATTATGTCAAGCCCAGCCATATCAGGAACTAACTATGGAGCAGTAAAAGGTATATTAGATATGATGGGTGAAGAAGAAGGCTGGGAATATCTTTCAAAGTTAAATGAAAATATTCCTTTTTACGGTAAGAGAGGAAAAGACCCTGAAGAAAAAGTAGTAGCAGGAGAATTTGCTATAGGTATTGTACCAGCAGACAAATCATCATTTGATGTTGCAGAGAAAAATAACTTAAGAGTAATCTATCCAGAAGATGGAATTCCATGGGTTCCAGAAGGAGTAGCTATTTTTAAAGGCGGAGATGGAGTAGACATAGCAAAAGCATTTATAGACTTCATGCTAAGAGATGAAAACCAAAAGAAACTTGCTGAATTAGATGGAAAAGATAGCGCTCAAATGATAAAAAAGGGAATAGAAGGATATGATTTAGGTTTACCAGAAGATAAATTAATAGACCAAGATATTTCTACTTTTGGTACTATGAGAGATAGCATATTATCTAGATGGGAAGAACTGACTAAAGGTAAATAATAGGTGATAATAAATGGGTATAAGGAAAAAGACTTCAAACATAGCGAATTCAATATTGTCATTGAGTAAGAATAACAAAATTCTAGATATGATGAACTCAATGCTTAAGATGCTTACAATGCTACTGATTTTAGTCTTTGTCTTATACCCATTCTTATCGGTATTTGGCAAAGCATTATATATCGATGGGAAAATAAATTTTTCAGGGTTTGCATTTTTAAAAGATGAATCCTATTTAATAAGAAACTCTATATTATCTGCCACTATTACTGCTTTATTTTCAACTGTATTCGCATTGGCTTTAGGCCTTATGACTTTCTTTGTTACAGAAAGACAGAAGAAGATTATTATGTTTATTTTACTTCTTACTATGGTTTCGCCTCCATTTATAGGGTCTTTAACTTATATAGAGTTATTTGGAAGGAATGGATTCATCACCAAAAACATTTTAAAGCTGTCAATAAATCCTTATGGGATATGGGGTATAGTATCTGTACAGACATTAGGTTATACATCTTTAAATGCAGTATTATTGATTGGATATTTAGACTCTTTTGATAATACCATGATAGAATCTGCAAAATCTTTAAGAGCTAATACTACTAGTATTTTACTAGATATAATAATTCCACTTATAAAACCAGCCATAGCTGTATGTTTTTTATTGAGTTTTATTAGATCTATGGCGGACTTCTCAACTCCTATGATAATAGGGGGAGCTTTTAATACATTGGCAACAGAGTCTTATTTATCTATTATTGCTAAAGGAAATTCTGCAAGGGCATCAGCAATGTCCATATTGCTTTTTATTCCTTCCATAATAGTATTTATTATATATAGTCACTTTTTAAAGCAGCAGCAAAGTGCTTCTAAAAACTTAAGAGAAACAAAGGTAAGAATGAAGAAGACAGGATTATACCATGTGATAAAAGTCTTAGCTTTGCTCTTTATATTGTGGTTAATAATTCAGTACTTAGCTATTTTCACATCAGCTATTACAGATAAATACAAAGGAGAGACATATTTTACTCTGAACAATATTAAAGATAGTGTTCCTTATATTAAAGATAGCTTCTTAAGGAGTATAATTTATTCTATAATTGCAGGAATATTTGCAAGTTTAATAGGTCTAATACTGTCTTTTTATTCTTATATTATGAAGAGTAAGCCTATGAAGGTATTAGACTTCATATCAAATATGCCATACATAGTTCCAGGAACTTTTTTTGGACTAGGGTATGTTTTAGCTTTTAATAAAGGGCCATTAAAATTGACTGGAACAGTAGCTATTGTTATACTAAATCTGATTTTTAGACAGCTGCCTATGTCTATTAGGACGATTCAAAATAGCATGACCCAAATAGAAGAGTCAACTTTAAATTCAGCAAAGGATTTAGGGGCTCATAATTTATATATTTTAAAAGATATGATATTTCCTATGAGTTTCTCAGGACTATTTCTTTCCTTTACAAATGCATTTATATCTTCAATGACTACTATAGGCTCCATAATATTTTTAGTATATCCAAGTAGAAAACTTGCTACTTTTGTATTATTTGATTTAGTATCTAGTGGAAAATATAAGATAGCTTCTGTACTTTCTTGTGTTATCATTATAGTATGTTTATCTGTTAGCCTATTATCCCGTAGATTATTTGATAGGAGTAGTAGAGATGTTTTTACAAGTAAAGAATTTAACTAAAAAATACAATAACATTGAAGCCATAAAAGATATTTCTTTTTCTGCAGAAGAAAAGGAAATAATCTGTATTCTTGGACCTTCAGGCTGTGGAAAAACTACAATTCTCCAATCTATAGGTGGATTTATAAAAATAGATGGAGGAGAGATTATATTAGACGGTAAAAATATAGAAAGTTTAGAGCCAGAGGAAAGAATGACAGCTACAGTATTTCAGTCTTATGGATTGTTTCCTCATAAGACTGTAATCGAAAACATAACATACGGGCTGAAATTTAGAAAATATAATAAAAAGGATGCACTAAGAGAAGGCATGAACATGCTGGAAGTTCTAAACCTGAAAGGCTATGAAAACAAGAAAGTAACAGAACTATCAGGAGGAGAGCAGCAGAGAGTTGCTTTGGGACGTGCTTTAATAGTAAAACCGAAATTACTTCTGCTAGATGAACCTTTTTCAAATTTGGATACAAAACTGAGGATTACTATGAGAGAAGAGCTTCTTAAGATAAGGGATCATTTTAATATTACTATGCTTTTTGTAACCCATGATCAGGAAGATGCTTTTTCCATAGCTGATAGAATAATCTTAATGAATAAAGGGAAAATAGAACAAATAGATACAGCAAGAAATATATACTTAAACCCAAAAACTGAATATGCTCTTAGATTTATTGGGTCAGCTAACATAGATAACGGTTTTTATGTAAGACCTGAGGCTATTAAAATATCTCCAGATGGAGAAGAGGCAGTAATTATAGGAAAGACCTTTAAGGGTTCTTTTATTGAATATATTATAGAGTATAAAAACAGTAAATATAAGATGCTCAGGCTTAATAATGAGGAAGAGTTTAAGATAGGTAGTAAAATTTATATAGAAATGGAAATGAGGGAAATATGAGAATATTACATGTTATAGCACAATTGCCATTTAAAACAGGTTCAGGAGTGTACTACTCCAATATGATAGAAGGGTTTAAAAAATATGGTCATGAGCAGAAAGCTATTTTTGGACATCAGGATAATCATATTTGGGATATTTTACCTTATGAAGACCAATATCGAGTAGTCTTTAAAACTGAAGAGCTTCCATTTCCTATAGTAGGCATGAGTGATGTAATGCCGTATGATAATACTTTGTACTCGTCTATGACTGATGAAATGATGGATATCTGGAAAGAAGCTTTTAGAAAACGGCTAGAACAAGCAAAAAGAGAATTTAATCCAGATGTTATATTTGCTCACCATTTGTGGATTTTAACTTCTTTAACAAGAGAAGTATTCCCAGATACGAAAATCATTGGTGTGTGCCACAATACAGACTTGAGACAGGCTAAAATGAACCCTCATCTAAAAGAGAAATACGTAGATAAAATACATGAACTTGACTATGTGTTTTCAATTTCTGAACAGCAAAAAGATGACATAGTTGAAATATATGGGATAGATAGAAATAAGATAATTTCAGTAGGAGGCGGATATAACCAAAATATTTTCTATCCTCCTAAAGAAAAGATTTACTCAGATAAAATCAGGCTTGTATTTTGTGCCAAAATAGACCTATCTAAAGGAATTTATGAGCTTATAGAAGTTTATAAGTCACTAGGATTAGATGATGTAACTTTAGATATTATAGGAAGTCCTAATGAGGAAAGTAAAAAGAAACTTGCAGAGTATATTCAAGGCGACAGCAGTATAAGAGTGTATAATGTAAGAGACCAGGTAGCGTTAGGAGATGAGCTAAGGGAAAAAGATATATTCCTTATGCCTTCCTACTATGAAGGTCTAGGACTTATGGCCATAGAGAGTTTAGCCTGTGGACTCTATGTAGTAACTACAGAAATAGAAGCTTTGATGACTCTCTTAGGAGAGGAAATAAAAGAGTCTGGCATAATCAAATATGTACCGCTTCCTAGAATATATGACACTGATAAACCTGTTGAGGAAGATTTGCCGGAATTTAAGGAAAATTTAAAGAAAGCTATACTATGTCAAATTGAAAAAGTAAGAGAAAAGAAAAAATTTCCTAAAGAAATTGAAGATAAAATTAAGTCTTTTTCTTGGGAAGGGTTAGTTGAGAAAATGAATAATTTTATAGAATCTATAATTTAACCGAGCAAAATATGTTTGCAAAATGATAAATAAGGGATGATTCTTTGTTTTGAAAGATGAAACATAAGAATTATCCCTTTATGTTATTAAAGATAAAATGTAAAAAAGGAGTATAAAGTGTTATAATTTGGAAAAGTAAGTGAAAAAATTTCTATAGCGAATAGGAAAGTTCTACTTTATAATTCATATAATCAAGAAATTGACCTAACGAGTTTTAAGTAGGTTTTCCAAATCTTTGATTTCATACAAATCGCTTATGCAGTAGCTAAATAGAAACTTTGTTGATAGTTAGCATTTTGATAGAAGCTTTTCTTATATTGATGGGTATAGCAAAGAATTGAAGTTAAGGGGGATGTGCTATATTGATAAATTACTCTGAGGACTAAATAAGAGAGATTTTAGTGGCTATCCTAAATAGGAGTGATTTTAATATTGTACCTGTAGGGAATCATCATTTAAAAAGACATTTAGTTTATAAAATCAACATAGAAAATGAAAGACCATTTATATTCAAACTATATTACAAGACTAGAAGGAGAAGTAGAGAGATAGCAAGTTTAAAATTATTAGAAGATAGCAATGTAAAATGTCCTAAAATAATTAAATATTGCAATTTAGAAAATGGACAAGAATGGCTAATTATGGAGTATATAGAAGGAGTTTTATTTGATGAAATCATTACAGAAGTTCCTATAAATATAAAACTGAATCTATTTGAACAGCTAGGAGAAGAGTTAGGGAAGATACATTCATTTAAAACATTTGACTTCTTTGGAGAATGGGATGAAAATGGTAATAGTATAAATAATATTACAAACTACTATGATTATTTTGTTAAAAATGTGGAATAAGATATAAAACTTGTACTTAGTCAAAATTTACCTGATAAAGAAATATTGATTAAGGCCATAGAGCATATACGAAATAACTATAACTTACTAAAATTAGATCCAGTGCCGCGATTATTACATAATGATTTTGATGGAAGAAATGTTTTAGTTAAAAAAGTAAATGAAGATTATATTATAAGTGGTGTTATAGATTTTGAAGGAAGTTGCCCGGGAAATACGGAAGAAAACTTTATTGGGCTTTATTTTAGATACTTTTTAGAAAATAAGGATTATGAGAAAGCTTTTTTCAGAGGGTATGAAAGGCATTTACAATTAAAAGAAGAATTTAATAAAAGAATATTTACTTACCTATTGTGTTTTATAGTTGGGAATTGCAGCTGGGCCCATTGGCAAGCACTGGAATATTATAAGCAAAATATTGTTTTTTTATAAAAATACTTTCTGATTAAACTTTATACAAGTATTTTCTAAATAAAGGCAGTTGTTTGTGGAAGGAGTAAAGCCTAATAATGCACATATAATTAATCGAATAGTATATGATATTGAAGAAATTATTTAAATAGTTATACACAAGCACCTCTAGTTTAAATTTTAAACTAGAGGTGTTTAAGTTTATTAGGAGTTGCAATTTACATTATTTATTAAACCTTCTAAAATAGCTGAACCTGATATGCCTGTAAATGAATTTGAAGGACGTATAACTACTCGTGAGCTTGAAGATATAGATGCGGCTGTAGGAAGATCTATTCTAGTTGACCAAACTGGAGGATTCTGTGGAGTTGGAAACAGCTGATTTCCAAAACCGCCTATTTCAGGTATTAATATTTCACCTACATATATGTCATAGTTACCAAATACACTTGGGATAGGCAATGTTGCCATTATACTTACAGACTGTCCGCCCCTAGGAGCAAAATTGATATGGGCAACTCCCCCAGTACCAAAAGGTACGCGTACTGAGTTTTTTAACATAATGACACAGGGATAAGCTATAAACCCTGGGACACACAAAACATCTCCTGGATATATTATGTTCGGATTTGTGATATGAGGATTATTCGACGCAAGTGCTTCTAATCTCACTCTGAACATTAAAGCTATATTGTAAAAAGTATCACCAGGTTGAACAGTATACCGTCCTAAGAAAGCTGATGGACAAGATTCGGGAACTCTGGGATTTTGCTGTATTCTATTCATACTACAACCTCCATATAATTGATTTACTATTATATGTATGATTATTAGAGAATGTGCCTAAGGTTCATATTTAGACAAATAAAATTTAGAGACATGTTTCTATATGCAAAAGTAAAAGGTTTTTTCATTACACAAAATTTTAGATACATAATGGAATGAAATTTCAACTTATTGCTAAATACCATTGCATTATAATATACGTTGGAAAAAATTTAGAAAAATATGAAGCTTGATAATGTATTTAAAAAAAGCTAAATTTGCTTGTTAATGTTTCGTTAAAGGTTTATTTTTTATGATATTAATTACATAAAATTTAACAATGACCATATTGAAAATGATGCCTAAAATGCTATATTTAAATATAACAGTCGAATAATGTCAAAAAATAAAATAATAAAAAACAAAATGTCAAAAAAGTAATTTTATATTTTAGAATAATATGAAAGAAGGTGTAAGGAATGAAAAAAGTTTTAATAGTAGATGATGCTGCATTTATGAGACTAGCTATTAGGAAAATTCTAGAGGATAATGGCTTTGAAGTAGTAGGAGAAGCAGCAAATGGTATTGAAGGTATCCAAAAATATAAGGAGTTAGAACCAGATATAGTAACTATGGATATAACTATGCCTGATATGACTGGAATTGATGCGTTAAAAGTTATTCGTTCTTTGAATCCTAATGCTAATGTGGTAATGTTATCAGCTATGGGACAAGAGGTAATGGTTCAAGAGGCTATAAAGTATGGAGCAAAATCTTTTATAGTAAAGCCAATTAAAGAGGAGCATTTAGTTAAAACACTATCTAGAATTGTAAATGGCTAATTATAGTTCTATTACTTGCTGTGCATATTTCAGATGGAGGTAAATATGAAAGATTTCAACAAAAATGATACGATGGTGGAAATGTTTCTTTTTGAGACATCTCAATTGCTGGAACAGCTCGAACAGGTTATATTGTCGAGTGATTCAAATAATTATTATTCAGAAGAAGATGTAAATGAAATATTTAGAATAATGCATACTATTAAAGGTTCCTCAGCTATGATGATGTACAATGAAATATCTGCTTTATCTCATGCAATAGAGGACCTATTTTTTTATATACGAGAGGAAAGACCAGAACAAAATTTCTGCTCTTCATTAAATGATCTAATTTTTGAATGTATAGATTTTATTAAAATTGAATTGGAAAAAATTAGAAACCGCGATAATGTTGATGGTGATGCAACTGAACTGGTTAATAGGATAAAAGATTTTCTTTTTGATCTAAAGGAAAATGGCGGCAATACACTTAATGAAAATAATGAAGAGAAGATTAATATATTTAAGGCTGTTGTATACTTTGAAGAAGGCTGTGAAATGGAAAATATAAGAGCCTATTCAGTTATACATAAACTTAAAGAAATTACATATGACCTTATATATTATCCACAAAACATTTTAGATGATACAGCAAGTGTGGAAATAATACGCCATGATGGATTTCACATGTATTTTAAAACACATAAAACAAGAGAAGAAATTTATAACCATTTAATGGAAACCGTTTTTTTAAAAGAATTAGAACTTACAGAGATTGATGATGAAGTTTTCTCTGAAGGATTTGATAAAGAAATGACTGTTGATTCAGCTTCAGAAATATCTCTACAGGATCTAGATGAAAAGGAAGCTAGTAATCAAGAAGATGATAAATTAAGTGCTAATGTTGATAAGAACAGTTCTGATGAGATACAAAAGCATCATAATACAGAAAATAATAATGCATTATCAACACAGAGTATTATAAGTGTCAGTGTTGCAAAATTGGACAAACTTATGGATTTAGTAGGCGAATTAGTCATTGCAGAAGCTATGGTATTACAAAATCCTGACTTGGAAGGACTGGAGCTTGAAAATTTTCAAAAATCTGCAAGACAGCTTAGTAAAATAACTAATGAGATACAAGATATGGTAATGTCAGTAAGAATGGTACCTTTATCTGCTACTTTTCATAGAATGCATCGTATTGTCAGAGATATGTGTAGAAAGTTGAATAAGGAAATTCGTTTAGAAATAATAGGAGAAGAAACAGAAGTTGATAAGAACATTATAGAACGTATAACTGATCCATTAATGCATTTAGTTAGAAACTCTGTAGACCATGGCATAGAAACTGCAGATGAAAGACAATTAGTTGGAAAACGAAGACAAGGAACAATAACATTAGAAGCAAGAAATGTTGGCAGTGATGTACATATTATTGTTAAAGATGATGGAAGAGGTTTGGATAAAGATAAGATAATAAGAAAAGCTAGAGAAAATGGACTACTTATTATGAATGAAGAAGAAATGACTGATTCTGAAATATACAAAATGATATTATTGCCTGGCTTTTCAACTAAAGATAATGTGACTGAATTTTCTGGTCGTGGTGTGGGGATGGATGTTGTAGCGAAGAACATTGAATCTATTGGAGGCAGCATTTCAATACAAAGTGAGAAAAATAAAGGTACACAAATAACCTTAAAAATACCGCTTACATTGGCTATTATCGATGGCATGAATATAAAAGTAGGAAAATCTACTTTTACTATACCATCAATTTCTATACAAGAATCTTTCAAACTTAAAAAAGAAGAAATAATTACAGATCCAGATGGTAATGAAATGATTTTAGTAAGAGGACAGTGTTATCCTATCTTAAGATTACATGAGTTTTTTAATGTAAAAACTGACATAACAGATTTATCTGAGGGTGTTATGACTATGATTTCACATGATGGTAAAACTGTATGTATTTTTGGAGATAGGTTACTTGGAAAACAACAAGTAGTAGTGAAGTCTTTACCTGAATATATCAAAAGATTTAAGAATATTAAAGGCATTGCTGGTTGTACATTACTAGGTGATGGAAGTATAAGTCTTATTCTTGATGTTGCTAGTATAATTAATGATAAATAATTCAGATGAAGAATTGCAAACAATTTGTTACTAAGAAAGGAGTTTACAAGATGACTGACATTCAAGTTGAAATGCTAGAGGAAGAAGATACGCAAAAAGGAAGATATTTAATATTTTCTATTGGCAGCGAAAGTTATGGTATTGAAATCCAATATGTAGTAGAAATTATTGGAATTCAAACTATTACAGAGGTTTCGGGGCTTCCTGATTATGTAAAAGGAATAATTAATTTAAGAGGAAAGATTATACCTGTTATGGATGTTCGACTTCGATTCAAGAAGGAGCCTAAAGAATATAACGACAGAACATGCATTATAGTTGTTGATATTATGGGGATGTCTGTTGGACTTATTGTAGATGGTGTATCGGAGGTAGTTACTATAAATGAGTCTGATATTTCTGAAATGCCACAGATGAACCAGAAAAATCAAAATCGTTATGTAAAGAATATTGGTAAAGTTGGTAATGAAGTAAAGTTATTGTTGGATTGTGAAAAATTGCTGACAGATAAAGATATTGATAATTTGAATGAAGTTGTGTAATGAACTAAGTTTAGATGAGATGGAGGGATATTATGAAATGGTACAGAGATTTAAAGATATCGGTAAAGCTAATAATAGGTTTTCTAATTGTAGCAATGATGACGGGAATAACGGGAATAATGGGAATGTTCAATTTAGATAATATAAGTGATAATGCTGAATATTTATATTCATATGCAACAGAACCAATTAGACAAGTATCTAGTGCTTTAAACTTATATCATGAAAATCGTGTTGAGGTTCGTAACTTATTACTTTTAGAATCAGATAGTGAGATTAAAGAAAGAATTGCTGAAATCAGAGAGAACAGAGAAAATAGAAGCAATATTGGCTGAATATGAAAAAACTATAAAAACTGATACCGGAAGAGGGTATTATGAAGAGTTTGTTTCTGCATATGATGCTTACATTCCAATTTTGAATGATGTACTTGAACTAATTCAGGCTGGTAATAAAGAAGGGGCATATGCTATATTGTTTGACGATGAAATGCTCGAAGCTGCCACTAATGTTCAGAATGCATTACAAGGACTTATAGATACAAGGGCAAAAAACGGAGGAATACAGTATGAAAAAGTTGTTAGTACATCTAAAAATACTAAAATAACAACAGTAGTCCTATCAGTAGTGAGTGTATCTCTTGCAATAGTATTAGGAATAGTAATTTCTAGAATTATAAGTAGACCAATAAATCGTTTAGTTGATATTGCGAATAGATTAGCATTAGGTGACATAGATGTTACTATTGAAGATGAATATAATGATGAGACAGGTAAATTGGCTAAATCATTTAAAGCCCTTGTTGATGCAATAAAAGAACAAACACGTCTTGCAGAGAGAATGGCAGAAGGCGATTTTTCTATGGCAGTTGGAATCCGTTCAGAAAAAGATGCTCTTGGAAAAGCATTAAATACAATGATTGATAGCATCAATGATTTAATGGGAAATGTTGTAATGGTTGCTGAACAAGTAGCTACTGGATCAAAACAAATATCAGACTCTAGTATAGTTCTTTCCGAAGGTTCTACTGAGCAGGCTACATCCATAGAAGAACTTACTGCTTCATTAGAAGAGATTTCGACACAGACAGAGAGTAATGCAAATAATGCAAATAAAGCAAATGAAGTGACAAAGGGTGTTAAAGCTAATGCCGATCGTGGAAATGAACAAATGAGAGAGATGCTTAAAGCAATGGAAGAAATCAACATTTCTTCAAATAATATCAACAAAATCATAAAAGTGATTGATGATATAGCATTTCAAACTAATATACTTGCACTAAATGCAGCAGTGGAAGCTGCTAGAGCGGGACAATATGGAAAGGGTTTTGCAGTAGTAGCAGAGGAAGTAAGGACATTGGCTGCAAAATCAGCTGATGCCGCAAAAGAGACTACTGAACTAATTGAAAATTCAATTAATAAAGTAAATGAAGGAACAAGGATAGCTAGTGAAACAGCCGATTTTCTTAGTGATATTGTTAGGGAAATTGACAAGGTGTATGAACTTATTGATGATATAGCAAAGGCATCTAATGAACAGGCTGCTGGAATTAGTCAAATTAGTCAAGGAATTGTTCAAGTATCAGAGGTTGTTCAAACCAATTCTTCAACAGCAGAGGAAACTGCTGCTGCTAGTGAAGAACTTGCAAACCAAGCAGAGGTACTTAAGGATTTAATGAGCAAATTTAAGTTTAAAAATAATAATAAGATTAGGAATGACATCAATAAGTTGAACCCTGAGATTCTTGATATGATTGAATCAATGGTTAAAAACAACAAGGATGTCAATAAAGTAGATATTAAACCTGCCGATGGCAAACCAAATATCATATTAAGTGATAACGAGTTTGGAAAATACTAATGAGGAACGTATCTGATTACATAGTTAAGGTGGGCTAAAAGCTATGATTACAATTACGAGAAATGAATTTAAAAAACTAGCAGACTATATAAAGAGTAATTATGGTATTCATCTGAAAGAAGAAAAGAAAGCTCTTGTAATTAATAGATTATATAATGAACTAGTTAATAGTAATTGTAAAAACTTTAGTCAGTATTATGAGTATATTCTTTCTGATAAATCTGGTGAGGCTTTGACTTCACTAATCAATAAAATAACTACTAATCATACATTTTTTATGAGGGAAGCAGACCATTTCTATTACTTTAGGGATAAAGTACTTCCCTATCTTTCTTCAACAGTCAAGGATAGAGATTTGAGGATATGGAGTGCAGGATGCTCATCTGGTCAAGAACCATATACCCTTGCGATGATAATCTATGATTATTTTAAAGATGATAAAATGCAGTGGGATACTAAAGTACTTGCTACGGATATCTCAAGTAAAGTACTTAATGAAGCCATGAAAGGAGTCTACAGTAAAGATGAAGTGGAGGCTTTGCCGTCATTATGGAGACTAAACTATTTTCAGAAGATTAATGATGAAAATTATGCGATAACAGATGAGATTAAGAAGGAAGTTATTTTTAGAAAATTTAATCTTATGGAAAAGACTTTTCCTTTTCGTAAAAAATTCCATACCATTTTTTGCCGTAATGTAATGATATATTTTGACAATAAGACAAAAATAGAGCTTATAAACAAATTCTATGATAAGCTGGAATACGGGGGATATTTGTTTATTGGACATACTGAGACTATACCACGTAAAGAGACAGGATTTCAGTATGTTATGCCTGCAGTTTATAGGAAAGTATGAGAGTTTGAGTTAAATATAAAGAGGTGATTCCGTGAGAAGTAGCAAACCTATAAGAGTTTTAGTAGTTGATGATAGTATTGTATTTAGAGAATTGCTTACACTGGGAATCTCAACGGAACCAGGAATAGAAGTCGTAGCTACTGCAAAAGATCCTTTTGATGCAAGAGATAAAATATTACAGTTTGAACCTGATGTTATGACCTGTGATGTAGAAATGCCAAAAATGAATGGTATAGAATTCATACGTAGGCTTATACCACAATATCCTATACCTGTTATTGTTGTAAGCTCAGTAAACAAAGTTGTTTTTGAGGCTTTAAATGCTGGTGCTGTTGATTTTGTAGTTAAGCCAAATATGGGTGATATAAACAGTATCCAGCAATTTATATATGATCTTATTGAAAAGATAAAGATTGCATCAGCTGCGAAGGTAGTACAGAGTACATCAAAAAATAGTATATATTCAAATAGAGCATATGACAGTTTTGATTCTAGTAAAATAATTGCTATAGGAGCTTCCACAGGAGGAACTGAGGCTATATCACACATATTAAAAAATATGCCAGCTACAATACCTGGAATTGTAATAGTTCAACATATACCACCTATGTTTTCGAGGATTTTTGCTGAAAGACTAAATATATCAACTAATTTCGATGTAAAAGAAGCGAAAACTGGAGACTATGTTGAACAAGGGAAGGTACTCATAGCTCCAGGTGATAAACATATGAGAGTTAAAAAGGTATCAGGTAGATATAAAGTGGAATGTTTTGAAGGAGATAAAGTAAATGGACATTGTCCATCAGTTGATATTTTGTTTGAATCAGTGGCTAAGGAAGCGGGAAAAGATGCTATTGGAGTCATACTTACTGGAATGGGCTATGATGGAGCTAAGGGTCTCTTATCAATGAGAAGAAGAGGAGCTCAGACTATTGGTCAAGACGAAGCTTCATCCATAGTATATGGTATGCCTAAAGTAGCATATAACATAGGTGCTGTTAGTAAGCAAATTACATTAGATAAGATACCGTTCTATATACTGGAAATGTTAAAGTAAATTATTTAAAGAGATATATTAAATTTTTATGATAAATAAGAAGTTAAAATAAGACAGCAAAAAAGATCTCCTAATTTGCTCATAGGTAAACCGTATCACTATTTAATGAAATGCTATGCTTGTGTATTTAAGCATAGCTTTTTTAATTTATATCAGAAGGTTAAGAAAAAGCTGATTAAAAAGTGCTGCATCGGCTACAGCTATTATATTAGTATGCATTGTGATATAATTAAGAATGCAAAAATATTAAATTTGTTTGTTTTTTTAAATATATGATATATTCAGCAGTTGTATAGTCAATCACTTGAGTGTAAATATAATAAGTATTTTTTAACAGATATACAAATGCTTAAGCATGTGATAAATATAATTATTATTTTATAATCTAATAAAGTTAAATTTTACCGATAAGATAAGAATATAAGAGGAGTTACCTATATGGAACAAACCAAAGTAAATCTCTATTATTTAGGGAAAACCTATCCATTATATACAAAAGTAGATTCTGCGATAAAGAAAACTACTATTCAAATGGATGGAGATATTTTTATATGTACTAGTCCAAAAGAAGGAGAAGTGGACGTTGTTAAAGCACTTAAAGCATTTTATGTGAAGGCTGGTCGAAAAGTAATTGAAGAAAGATTGAAATTTTACCAACCACAGATCAGGGCAAAATACAAGTCTTTTTCCATAGAAAGTCATCCAAGCAAATGGGGGAGCTGCAACTCAGATAGACATTTGACATTTCACTGGAAGTTAATAATGTTTCCAATTGATGTTGTTGACTATGTTGTTGTTCACGAACTTTGTCATCTAATTCATATGAATCATGATCGTTCATTTTGGCGTCTAGTAGGCAGAATTTATCCAAAGTATAAAGAAGCAATGGCTATTTTAGGTACAGAAAAGACCAGAGACATTTAGAGAGTGTATTGAGATTAGCCGATTCTGTATAGAAGAAATAATGAATAAAGTTCAGAGGAGGACAAGTTATGAAAATTTCAAAAAATGATGCATTAATATGGTTTGATTTTTTATCACAACTGAGTGAAGAAGAGGAAATCAGTGTTAAGCATGAGGAAATCATTTACTCTACATTTGCACAGATAGAGGCAGCAGTTGAGCAAAGAAATAATATATTAATGTCCGAAATTAAAAATTTAAAAACTTTGAATAATAGAACTTTTTTTGTAGGGGATGAAAGCAAGTTCCCTAAGGGATGCCTTTCTTGCTTGTTGGGAACAGGTCTAAGTGCAATCAGGAAGACTAACAAATGTAATTTAGAATGTAAGTTTTGCTATAATTATGGACAGTTAGATAATATTCCTCCAGTTGGTGAAGATATGTGGGAAATTGGGGGTACTAAATTTTATGAGAAGGATATTGACTTACTTCTTTCTATTCAAAGAAAACCTACTGGTATTTCCTATGTTTACTTAGAGCCATTTATGGAAATTGAAAAATACTACTCTGTTATCAAGAAATTTAGTGTTGCTCAAATTCATCAGCATTTATATACAAATGGAACCTTAGCTACAGAGGAGACGTTGAAGGCGTTAGGAGAAGCTGGCCTTGATGAGATACGTTTTAACCTTGGTGCTTCTAATTGTTCAGACAAAGTGATTGAGAATATTGGAATAGCAAAGCAATATATTAAAAGTGTAGGTATAGAAACTCCAATGACTCCAGAGTTTTTTGAAGCATTTTTTAAGAAAAAGCAGGCAATATTAGATACAAAACTAGATTTTATTAACTGTGCTGAATTACATTTAAATGAGAACAACATATACAATTACTATGGAGAAAACATGTATATATCTAGACTTGGCTATATATCTCCAATTTGGAGCAGAGAGTTAACATTGAAATTTATGAAAATAGCCGATGAGGAAAACTGGGATTTAGTTGTTCATGATTGTTCAAATTATACAAAATTTACCAGAGGTTTAAATTTAAGCAGCAAAGAGGGAATGTGGTTTGGGGCAAGCAATTATACCTGTGAGTTTTCTAGAATTCCATATGAAGTGTTTTTACCAATACTGAATGATGATAATTTTAAATTTATAACTGAAGAAGAATTACCAGACGATTATAAACCTGAATTGATGAATTATTAAGATTATATTTAAATACTTTATATAAGAGTATTTAATCTGCGACTAGATGTGCAAAGAACTAGCTATTAAATAGAGAAATTAGAACATTGGTTAATCATTAGATTTAAATGAAAGGAGGAGCTTTGTGAAAGTATTAGTGACTTTTGACCTTGGTACAGAAAATATGAACAAGATAAGGGAGCTTGGTTATGAGATTATATTCCAGAGAGAAAAACAGCTTCATTTTTCTAATGATATTGCTGATGCAGATGTATTAGTATGCTATAATCCATTTAAGACACTAGATATATCTAGGCTAGAAAATCTAAAATTAATTCAGTTAACTAGCGTGGGAATTGACCAGGTACCTATAGAAATTTTGAAAGATAGGAGTATTGTTTTGGCAAACAACAAAGGCGGTTATAGTATACCCATAGGAGAATGGATTGTATTGAAACTTCTAGAATTATTTAAAAACAGCAAAAGATTTTATCAAAAACAATTAGAGAAAGTATGGAAAATAGATACATCCTTATTAGAGCTTTATAGAAAAACTATAGGTTTTATAGGTACTGGAAGTATAGCTGTTGAAGCAGCTAAGCGACTGAAAGGTTTTGACGTAAGGATATTAGGCACAAATACTAGAGGAACACATACTGAGTATTTTGACAAATGCTATAGTATAGATAATTTAAAAGATATGCTTAAAGAATGTGATGCAGTAGTTGTATCTATACCTTATACAGAGAAAACTCATCATCTAGTAAATGATGAAGTGTTCCAAAGTATGAAAGATGGGGTATATTTAGTAAACATAGCTAGAGGAAGCATAATAGACGAAGAATCTTTGATTCGAAATCTAAAAAATGGCAAAATAAAAGGCGCTGCTTTAGATGTATTTGAAAAAGAGCCAATGGATAAAGATAATCCTTTATGGGAAATGGAGAATGTTATAGTGACACCACATAACTCATGGGCGTCTGAGATGGGTAATATTAGAAGGTTTAATATAATATATGAGAATCTTAAAAGATTTAAATCAGGTGAGACGTTATTAAATGTGGTGGATTTTAATAAAGGTTATTAGAAATAAGTTTAAGCAAGAGATATTTTGCTTGGGTCTTTATGGTTGTTAATTACTTTAAATTACCTAATAAAATTTAAGCATTCATCAGAACTCCTTCTATAGATGAAAGAGCTTTCTTTTATAGAAGGAATTTTTATTTAACAAGGGTAAAGATAATTATAAAAAACCTATTTTTATTATCTGAAATCAAGGATGCAAATTCCTTTAAAGAGAGAAGAGACTTTTCTTATAATAAGGTGTTTTATAGTAATTTAATTTTATGAAATAACTGTGTAAAGCAAAATATAGTTTTAAATTCTGCAAAGAGGGTAATATATATTATTAATGCTTGTTTTCTTAAATCATTGCAAAAACATTTATTTTATGGATGATTTTTTAATAGTAGATAAAATTAAGAATAGGTAATATAATAATGTTAAACTGGTTTTTAGCTATAAAAAAGCTTTATTTTTATTAAAATTATGAATTGAGGTGTAGTTTTGACAAACTTATTAATTAAACTTTTTGTTAAAGATTATCAAAATATTTCTAACTTCAGAGTGAGAGAGCGTTATGGTAAGTTTGCTAGTATTACAGGTATTATTTCAAATTTATTGCTTTTTTTAATCAAAATAGTTACTGGATTGATTTTTAATAGTATATCAATTATTGCTGATGCCATAAACAATTTATCTGATTCAGGTTCTTCAATTATCACCTTGATAGGCTTTAAAATTTCTGGTAAGCCTGCAGATAAAAATCACCCATATGGACATAAGCGTATGGAATATGTATCTGGATTAATTGTGTCAATTGTCATTTTAGTATTAGGCGTACAGCTTACTATTAGTTCTTTAGGTAAAATAATTAAACCTGAAGGAACTAAATTTAGTATGGTTTCAATAGCTATACTAGTGATTTCAATTTTGATAAAGCTTTGGCAGAGCCTGTTCTATCGAAAGATAGGGAAAAAGATAAATTCTACAACTTTAATTGCTACATCCATGGACAGCAGAAATGACATTCTTTCCACATCAGCTGTTTTAGTTGGTGTTGTTATTACCCAGTTAACTGGATTTAATTTAGATGGGTACATAGGTACTGCAGTTGCATTATTCATTGTAGCATCTGGAGTTGGACTTATTAAAGAGACTATAAGTCCGCTGCTTGGTATAGCACCTAAAAAAGAGCTAGTGGATAAGATTTACGAAAAAATATTAAGTTACGAGGGTATTATAGGTCTACATGATTTAACAGTACATAGTTATGGAGAAGGACAATGCTATGCGTCAGTTCATTGTGAGGTATCAGCAGAAAAGGATATCATGGTTAGTCATGATATTATCGATAATATTGAGCGTGATTTTTTAGAAGAATTAGGTATCAATTTAGTTGTCCATCTTGACCCAGTTGTCATCAATGATTCGAGAACTAATAAGTTAAGAGCTGAAGTAGAATATATAATTGAAAATATATCACCACAATTAAGCATACACGATTTTCGCGTTGTGTGGGGTGTGACCCATTCAAACTTAATTTTTGATGTAGTAGCTCCTTATGAGTTCCAATGGAGTGATGAAGAGTTAGTTAAAATCATTTCTGATAAAATTTGTGAATTAAGTCCTAGCTACCGTCCAGTAATTACTGTTGATCATCATTATATACCTGATGAGCAAAGTATAAGAGAAAATATAAGAGGGCGATTTAGATAAACTAAATATAAATCTGCCCTCTTATACTATATTAAATAGGAAAAATTTACTTATCATTGTAAAAAGGAATTTTTGTAAGCTCTAGCCAGACGCAAAATCTCTTTAAATTGACTTACTTTCTAAGTATTCTCTAAGAAAAATAGCTGATTTTTAAAACTACTTGATATAATTTGTTGAAATTCTAGCAGGTATTTCTCTTTCTACTAAATCTTCTGTTGGGTAGCCTATTGCAATAGCAGAAGTTGGATTAAAGCCTTCTGGTATTTCTAATTCTTTCTTTAGACTATCAGTAATTGCACCTGCTCTTATAAGTCCAAGTAAGTAAACACTTCCTAGTCCAATATCAGTAGCTGCAAGGTGCATATTTTCGATTATACAAGCTGCATTACAATATGTAGTGCTAACTTTTGCAGGATCTTTTAATCTGCAAGAAACTAAAATAACAGTTGGTGCTCCATAAAATGGATTAGCATCAGGATTGTTAGTAACTTCTGCTGTTGATTTTACAATCTTACTTAACATATCAGGATTTTGTATAACAGTAAGATGTACATCCTCGTATAAACCATTCCCAACAGGAGCAGCATGTGCTGCGAGTAATATTTTATCTAGTTCTTCATTTTTAATTTGTTCTGGCTTATAGCTTCTAGTTGATTTTCTAGTCTTTATTGTTTTAAAGAATTCCATTAGTAACCCCTCCCAAATTTATTATACAATAAAAATTAAATAAGAAAATATATTTTTAGAACTTATATGAATATTCAAAATTATTTGGAGAGCTACAAAAAAATTTCTGCTACAAAATGTAGCAGAGGTTATTATTATTCTAAATTTAATTTTCTTTCAAAGATGTAATTAGTTATTATATAGAATATTGTACAGATTATTAAGCCAAGTACAATGCCAATAGGAAATGCTACATTAAGAAGTAGTTTTGTAAAGTTTATGCTGCCAGATACAATCAGGCTAAGTATAACTAAGGCTGCCAACATTACAATTTGAATAACGTTATAGATAATGGCATAAGCTACAAATGAAGCTATAATCTTATGTTTGCTAAATATCTGTCCTATTGCAATAGAAGCATATATCATTAAAATGTTTGTTACAGCGCTTATAAGTATGAGTAAAATTAATTGGATAAACATAGAAGTAGTTTTACCCGGGAAGAACATTTTTAAATCTGCAAAGATTCTCTGTATTTCATGCACAATTAGTTCAATATTATTTGATGTAATAAATGTTATAGATAATGCTGACAATACGATCACTATACCAACAAATACCCAAAATAGTGTAATTAGTAATTTAGATATAATCAATTGATGAGAATTTACTGGTAATGTGAACATTAAATATCCTTCATTACTTAAAAGATTTTTGTAGAATCGAATTATCATAAGTAGTACTGTAGTTATTATAATTGCAATGATAAGCACAATTTGAGTTATTGTAAGGAATCCGGTGAAGAATAAGAATATTCCTTCCCTAATGTTTAAATTTAATATGAAGCGATTTACTATAGCGACAAGCAAAAGAATCATATATAAAGGCACTAGTAATCTTGATGTGGCCTTTAATTCGTGTTTCATCAATTTACTTAGCATTTGAACACCTCCCTGAATAGTGAGTCTATAGATTTTCCTTCAGACATTCTTATATCATCTACAGATGAATGAAGAGTTATAGAACCATTCTTTAGAAATATGACTTCATCTAATACTTTTTCTATATCTGCTATAAGATGTGTAGATATTAATACTGTTGAGTTTTCTCTATAATTATTGATAATAGTATTTAGTATATAATCCCTTGAAGCCGGATCTACTCCACCCAGGGGTTCATCAAGACAGTATAAGTCTGCTTCGCGGCTCATTACCAGTATTAGCTGAACTTTTTCTTTAGTTCCTTTAGATAATGTTTTTAGTCTGCTTTCTGGGTCGATTTTTAAATCTTTCAACATATCAAGAGCCTTTTTAGAATCAAAGTTCTCATAAAAATCCTTAAAAAAGTCTATTACTTGAGTTACTTTCATCCAATCAGCTAGATAAGTTTTTTCAGGTAAATATGATACAATTTTCTTTGTCTCTGTTCCGGGCTTCTTACCGTCAATTTGTATACTTCCGCTGTCAGGTACTAATAGTCCATTTATCAATTTAAGTAAAGTAGTTTTTCCACTACCATTTGGGCCTAATAGTCCTATAATACGGCCTCTTTCTAATGTAAGACTTACATCAGAAAGCGCAGTAAATCCAGAATATGTTTTAGTTAATGATTTGCATTCTAGAATTGGATTCATTTTCTCATCTCCTTTAATATTTTATCAACACAATCTAATATCTCATCTTCCTCATATCCGAGTTGTTTCATTTTTTCTATAAAATCTAAGACTATATTTTTAGCAGATTGCTGCTTTAGTTTTTTAATGATTTCTATATCTGAAGTTATATATCTGCCGCTAGTTCGGTTAGTATATACTAATCCAGTTTGTTCTAATTCAGCTAATGCTCTCTGCATAGTATTAGGATTAACCCCAGCTTCAGCAGCTAATTCTCGCACTGAAGGGAGCTTATCTCCAGGATTATAGTATCCTGAAATAATACCTGCTTGAATCTGTTCAATTAGCTGAATATAAACTGGTCGTTCGGAGTCAATATTCCACTGCATTTCACCACTCCTTTCATTTAATTGTATTATTGTATTAAGTTCTTAATACAATAATACAATATATTTTCTAAAATTGCAATAGTAAATTTTAAATTTTTAAGCGTTGACATATGAAAATAAATGAAATAATATGAAAATATATGAAAATATATGAAAATAAAAATATTTGGAGCAAAATTTCAAGATAAGAATATTTAAATTAAAAAAATGCAGAGTAGAGGTGAGAGGTAAATTGAAATTTCAAAAGCTGTATACTGTAGATGATATTGCTATGATGACTGGGCTTACCAGCAGAACAATTCGAAATTATCTAAAGAATGGAAAACTAAAAGGGAAAAAAATAGGAGTGCAGTGGAGATTTACTGAAGAAGATATTAATGCCTTATTTACAGATAAGAGATTTGAGAATGAAGTAGCTGCATCGAAAAATAAAATGGTAATTGATTTTATTGAAACAAAGGAACGTTCTGAAGTTTCGATTTGCTCTGTAGTTGATTATCCATGTGAAGACAGTAAATTAGTAGAAAATATCTATAAAAAAATGATAGAGCTAATTAATTCTTATGAGAGTGAAGATGAAATCAAGTTTTCATATCAATATCTGAAAGAGGAAGGAAAAGCAAGATTTATTATAATTGGTGTGCCCGATAAGGTAATTGAATTACTTAATAAAGTTAAGTAATAGTAGAATAACAGCAAAAGGGGATGGAATAATGAGAAAATTATATACACAGCTCAGCAATCTACTTAGTTCAGTTAACTTTAACGAACTATGGGAGGGCTTTCACTTCTATGATTTTGCACTATATAATGATAAAGGGATATATTTAAAAGATTCTGTGATTCCTTATGATAATCATTTTATGGGCAATACTGCGATTAATTATGAGGGACAATATATAGCTATATGGAAAGTAGAAAATCCAGACAATGAAGATGTTGAAGTTTTGGCAGCTGACCTTGTACATGAAATGTTTCATGCTTACCAATATGAAATGAAAGAAAGTAGATTTCCTCAAGATTTGAGGATGCTAGATTATCCATTAAATATTGAAAACTTCAAACTCAAATATTTTGAAAACAAACTTCTTAGAGAAGCATATTTAGAAAAGGATGTAGAAAAAAAGAAAAGGTTTCTTGGTCAATTCGTTACTATCCGTGCTAGAAGGAAAGAAATAATTGGAGATATAATAGAATGTGAATATCTTTCAGAAACATCTGAAGGAATTGCAGAGTATGTTGGGACAATGGCACTTAAGCAAATATCTATTGATAAGTATAATGCTCGCATGGAGAAATACATAAATTATCTATCAACACCTAACGAACTACTTTTTGACACAAGGAGGATATCGTATTTTAGTGGAGCAGTTTTTCTAGTTGCTTCTTTAGAGGCAGGTATACCATTTTTTCATGAGATAAGCAGTTGTAATATTTCTGTATTTGAAATTATAAGTTCTTATTTAAAAACAGATGATACTGTAGAAATAGAAGACTATAAAGTTATAGAGGAAATGGCTATTCAATATGCTAAGAAAATAAAAACTAGATTTGATGATTTTTTTAAAGAAAATAGGGAGTATGTACATGGTGAATTTCAAATAATTGGCTATGATCCAATGAATATGATAAAGCTGGATAATAAAATTCTCTGTAGCCATTTTATTTTATTGAAAGATATTAAGACAAACAATCCAGTGTTTTTAAACGGTCCTATTGTTGTTGAAATAGAGCCTCAAGTAATAAATATTGTTAAAGCTTATTTCAGATAACTGTCTTCTTTAATTTTGCTTATATGTGTTTTGTTATATTTTAACATAAATTTATGATTGGTATTTTTTATCTATCGGTTATATTTTGTAAGTTTTGTATTAGTTGTACAATCCGTATCAAAACCTATTACAATATTATAGTCTATGAATTGTAAGACTTGTTTACTGAGTTTACTGAAGGCTGTACAAAAAACTAACATTTAGGCTACTGGTTATCTCTAAACTTTTTCAGACAATAGTCCTATTTTAGCTAAAATAGGCATTATTTTTTTATTACTCTTGAAATAAAGATTGATTTTTTTATCTGGCAAGATAATAATGATATTGTGGATATTAGTTTAGATATCTTTATGAATATGAAATAGTTATCTAAGTAATATCTTTGTTGTAATATTCCAATTATTCAATAAATTTCAACATAAGGAGAGGATAATATGGACAGAAAGGTGAAGAAGTTTTCTAAAAATGGTTTGCTTTCATCATTGTTAGTATTAGTAATACTGCTTACTTCATTTATGCCTGTTTGGGCTGAAGAAATGGAGTTTCCTGATGTTAGCTTGTGGGCTATAGGTGAATTAAATGAAGGAGAAAGATATGGTATTTATCCTATTGAATGGTATTATGATAGCTTTAGAGAAGAGATATCACAGGAAAGATTAGAAGAATTATTGGATGGAACAGCTAAAAAAATCGAAGCATTAGAGTTAAGTAAGAAGGCGGATTTTGAACCAATTCCTTATGAGGCAACTAGTACAAGAGGAGATGTTATTAAAAGATTATACAATATTTTAGCTCAATATGAATTTTCTGTAGGTGATTCACCAGTAGATTATATGAAAGAGCGTGGAATACTTATAGGAACTTTAAATGGACTGGAATTAGATAAACCATGTACTACAGAACAGGCTGTAATATTCGCAACCCGATTGATTTTAGATACATATAATCAACTGCAGGTTGGTTCAAAGGGATTAGCTTGGAAAGTAGAGCATAATGGAAATATTATTTATTTTTTAGGCTCTATTCACGTAGGCAGTAGTGATATCTATCCATTAAGTCAAAGGCTTATACAAGCATTTAATGAATCTGACGCACTTATTGTAGAGGCTAATTTACTTGACCAACTGGATGGAATAGATTATTTCCTAAGAAAAGCTATATACCAAGATGGTACTACGCTTGAAGACCATATAAGCAAAGAAACTTATGAGAAACTAATGAAGATATTTGAAATGTATCAAATACCTGTGGAAATTTACAATTATTTTAAACCTTGGAGTATAGCTAACGACTTGATTGTTATTGCTATGACTGATTCAGAAAATCTTCAAGAAGGTGCTCAATCGGCTGATTTAGGAATAGATATGTACTTTCTTTCAAATGCAATGTTAGCTCAAAAGCCAATAATCGAGTTAGAAGGTTTAAAATATCAAGCTGATTTATTTGATGGATTATCAGCTGAAACTCAAGAAGAGTATCTAAATTCTATAATAGACAGTATTTTAGAGCCAAAAGTTGAAGAAACTACTTATTCTGCTAATATATTGGATGAATGGCTAACTCAATGGAAGAATGGAGATATTGAAGGATTTACTAATAGTTATAGAAGTAGCACTGATGAGTCTGAAGAAGATGAATTTTCTAATATGTTATTTGGTCAAAGAGATAAGGATATGACTGAAAAAATAGTAGAATTTTTGGAATCTGAGCAAAAGGGAGTATATTTTGTTGTAGTGGGAGCAGGACATTTAACAGAAGATGATACAATATTGGACCAATTAGCTGAAAAAGGATATAAAGTTGAGGTATTAGAGTAAAGTAGTAAAAACAACCATCTATTATTTACTGTGTTCAGAGTAAATAATAGATGGTTGTTTAATTTTATTGGTAGCTATGATGAAGTTACTATTGATTTTTAACTCTAAATAAACGAAGTATCTACATATATTTCTTGATTTGGGTATTTTTCAATTACTATTTTGTAGATAATGTTCATTAGATATGGCTTTTTCTTTTATTAGCATTCTATTAATAAAGATATCTTACTTTTAAAAATAGCTTTATTATAAATATGTTTTAGTATTATGTATTTTAAAATATATAATAAATTTTATAATTACTTCAAGAATATGATGTGCATCTAATAATAAAATTCTAGTTCTGCAGTTTTATGTCTAAAGATATTACCAAATGCAAAATCTATGCAAGTCTGTAAAAATCCTCTTTTATTTTAATTATTTAGATGATTTGAAATAGCAAAGTACTGTAAAAGTTAACTTAAATTTCCTTGTTGATAGAAAGCATACTTCCAAAAAGTAATTAGAATTTTTTAATATTCTATTGCTAATACTATTAAGTGTTTATATAAAGTCACATTTAGTAATTTGCTATGGAGGTTCATATGCAAAGGGACAAGAAAGGTATCCTATTGATAATTGGTGGGGCAGAAGACAAAGAATACAAAATGACTATACTTAAGAAGTTTGTAAGACTTATGAAGTATGATGATTCACCACTCTTAATACTGACTACAGCAACTAAAGAACCAAAGATAGTAGGAGATAATTATCGAAGTGTTTTTGAAAAGCTAGGTATGACTAATATTGATATATTAAACATTGACAGCAGAGAAGACGCTAATGACGACAATTATGTTGAGAAGATAAGGAATTCAGAGGGAATTTTTTTTACTGGTGGAGATCAGTTGAGAATTACAAGTATAATCGGAGGAACTAAGGTTTATAAGGCGCTACATGAATGCTATCAGAATGGTGGAGTTATAGCTGGAACCAGTGCAGGTGCTTCTGCAATGAGTAGTGTCATGATAGTTGAAGGAGAAGGTAATGAACCCGCTAGAAAATGTACTCTAAAAGTTGCGCCAGGGTTGAGTTTATTGAACAATTCAATAATAGATCAACATTTTGCACAAAGAGGAAGAATTGGAAGACTGCTTTGTGGTGTTGCAGAAAATCCAGATATTTTAGGAATTGGAATAGATGAAGATACTTCAATAATTGTATATCCAGATGAAACTTTTGAAGTGTATGGAACTAATTCTGTGACTATAGTTGATGGTAGATCTATTACAGAATCTAATGTTTCTGAATCGGAACCAGATGAGATTTTAGCAATAACTAATATAACACTACATGTATTGCCAGACGGATACGGATTTGACTTAAAAAGCAGGGAAGTTTTTAGATTGGACTAAGCTTATAAACATCAAGCTAGAGTTAGGAGGCAAAAGAATTGAGAATAATAAACATAAAAGCATTTAGCGGGAGAAACATATATAGCCATAAACCTGTAATTCTTATGCAGCTAGACCTACAAGAGCTTAGCAACAAGACAACATTAGAGTTTGAAAAATTTAACGATAAAGTACTTGAACTTTTTCCAGATTTAATAGAGCATCACTGTGGGGTAGGGAAATTTGGCGGTTTTGTTGAAAGAATTAAAGAAGGTACTTACTTTGGCCATGTAGTAGAACATTTAATTTTAGAGCTTCAGGTAATGTTAGGATATGAAGTGTTTTTTGGAAAAACTAGAGTAAAAGAAGCACCTTATGTATATAACATAATTGTGGAGTACAGCAATGAAAAGGTTGCTATTGAATGTGCTAAGCAATCAGTTAATATCGTGGAAGCTATTATTAATGATGAATATGTAGATTTAGATGATATACTGTATAACTTGAATAGAGTTAAGGAAAGATATGAACTAGGGCCAAGTTCTAAAGCTATTTTTGATGAGGCTAAGAAAAGAGGAATTCCAGTAAGGAGATTAGGGGATGATAGTATTTTGGAGCTTGGGTATGGAAAGTACTCTAGACTAGTTCAGGCAGCTTTAACTGATTCAACGAGTGGAATAGCTATAGATATTGCATGCAATAAGCAGTTGACTAAACAGCTTCTTATGGAAAATAACATTCCCGTTCCCTATGGAGATGTAGCTAATACAGTAGACGAAGCACTAGAAATTGCCAGAGATATTGGATATCCTGTCGCTATAAAACCTTTAGATGGGAATCAAGGAAAAGGAGTAGTTTTAGATATTAACTCACCAGAGGAATTAGAGGATAATTTTCATATACCAGCTAGGTATAGCCATAGTGTACTTGTAGAGAAATATATAAAAGGTAGAGATTACAGAGTACTTGTAATAAATAATAAAGTAAGTGCAGTTGCTGAAAGGAGAGCACCAGAAGTAATAGGAGATGGAATTCATACTATTAGAGAATTAATTGATATGGAAAATAAAAATGATATAAGAGGAAATGGACATGAAAAGCCTCAAACAAAGATAAGACTTGATAGCGTAGCTTTAAATTACTTGGAAAAGAATAATTTAACTGAGTTTTCAATTCCAAAGGCAGGACAGATAGTTAAATTGAGAGAAAACGGTAATATCAGCACTGGGGGAAGTTCAATAGAATGTACAGAAATTATTCATCCATTTAATGCGAAGCTTGCCATAGAGGCTGCGAAGATCATTGGTTTAGATATTGCTGGAATTGATATTACAGCTGAAGATATATCAAAGCCTATTACAGAATGTGGAGGAGCTATAATAGAGGTTAATGCAGTCCCAGGATTACGTATGCATCTATATCCTACTATAGGTAAAAGTATAAATGTAGCCTCTGATATTTTAGATTTCTTATATCCTAAAGGTACACCATATTCTATTCCTATTATTGCAATTACAGGTACAAATGGGAAAACTACAACTACAAGACTAATTGGACATACACTTTTACTAGATGGGAATAAAGTTGGTATGACAACTTCAAGTGGAATTTATATAGATAATGAATGTATACTAGAAGGAGACAACACAGGGCCTTTAAGTGCAAGAAGTGTTCTAAGCTCTAAAGAAATAGATGTTGCAATACTTGAAGTGGCAAGAGGAGGAATTATAAAAAAAGGTCTAGGATATGATCTAGCAGATGTGGCAGTAATAACCAATATCGGTCAAGACCATATTGGACTAGACGGTATAAATACAATTGAAGATTTAGCATTTGTAAAAAGCTTAGTTTTGGAAGCAGTAAAACCTGATGGTTATTCTGTTATAAATGCTGATGATAAGATGGCACAGTATTTAATGAACAGAGCAAGTGGAAAGCTCATTTTGTTTTCTAGATCTTATGAAAATGAAATGATAAATGAACATATTCAAAAAGGGAATATTGGATTATATGTTGAAAGAGGGAAAATATATATATGTAACAATTTTGAGAAAATTGAACTTATAGACATAGATAGTATCCCCATAACTTTTAATGGAGTTCTAGAATGTAACATAGAAAATGCACTTGCGGCTTCGAGTGCATTATATGGGCTTGGAGTATCATTAGATACCATTAAAAAAGGATTGAAGACATTTAAACCTGACGTGTCAATGAACCCAGGTAGGTTTAATATCTTTGATTTAGAAAGAGTTAAAGTTATGATAGATTATGGACACAATTTTGAAGGTTATGAGGAGGTTGGAAAATTTATAAAAAAATTAAATGTTCCTAGAGCAATAGGTATTATTGGTGTTCCAGGCGATAGACTAGATGATCAAATATTTAGTATTGGAGCAAAATGCGGAGAAATTTTTTCAAAGATATATATAAAAGAAGATAGAGATTTAAGAGGGAGAAGGCCAGGAGAAGTAGCTAATATACTTTATAAAGGATTACTAAGCACCAACTATAACACACAGAATATTAGAATAATATTATCAGAAGTTGAAGCTTTAAAAACAGCTATTTCTGAAGCAGAAGATGGAGATTTTATTACATTATTTTATGAGGAATTAAATCCAGCCGTAGAATTAATCAATGAACTGAAAAGTAAAGAAATGGATAAACACAATATGGCTTTGATTTCATAAGTATACATCTCATATTATCATAATGAGATTTTAGGTATTATTATTTTTTCAGGTTCTATTTTTAGCTTTTTAATGGTTAGAATAAGGCAGTTTAGTGGTATAAAAATATTAGTGCAACTAAAAGTTGTTGCACTAATATTTTTTTAGATTTTATTATTAATATTGAATTATGAGGCTAAAATTGATAATATCATTTAATGAGTAGGAAAGTTTTTTAGAAGTAGTCTATAGAATTTTATTAATGGGTTTAAGCAAACTTCTGACATTTTTTCATAAAATTCATAATATAATAGAGATTATTGAAAGGAAGTGGTCTATATGAACATACTTGTCACTTTAGACTCTAACTATATTAAACCTTTAAAAGTTATGTTAAAATCACTTTTTTTAAATAATGAAGCAGATATTTTTACAATTTATCTTATGCATTCAAACTTGAATGCTGAAGAAATAAATGACTTGGAACAGTTTATTAATTCTCATGGCAGTAAGCTGCAGGTTGTAGAAATTGATGATAGCTATTTTACTAATGCTCCTATTCTTTTACATTATACTAAAGCTATGTATTATCGCTTATTAGCATTTAAATTCTTACCTGAAGAAATTGACCGTATATTGTACTTAGATCCAGATATATTAGTAATTAATTCAATTAAGGAATTATACAATACTGACATTGAGAATTATTTATATGCTGCTGCCTATCATGACCGACTTCCTATTAGAGAAGTAAATAGAATAAGATTAAACCCATACAAAATAGATGCATACTATAATTCTGGAGTACTTTTGATGAATTTAAAAAGACAGAGGCAGTTTGTTGATGAACAATCTATTTTTGATTTTGTAGAGAAGAATCGTACAAAATTGATTATGCCCGACCAAGATATTTTGAATGCTTTATACGCAAAACAAATTAAAAGTCTAGATGAAATGTTATACAACTATGATGCAAGATATTATCGCCATTATAAGACGAAAAGCAATGGATTATGTGATATGGACTATATTATAAGAAATACAGTAATTCTGCATTTCTGTGGGAAAAGAAAACCTTGGAAGAAAGGCTATAGTGGGAAATTCCATTCCTTATATAAACATTATGAGAAACTAGCATTATGTTAAATGTAACATAATTACAGTGTATTTAGTTAGTGTAGCAGAGAAACGGATACTTTATTAGAGATGACTATTTTTGAATTATTTGTGTTTTAAATACTATGAACATGCAATATTTTGAAATAATAGAATATATTTAAATTATATAGAATAATGTTATTCTTGAATAATGATGCTTTATATTAGTATACTGTCAAATCATAGCTGAAAAAATGTAATTTATATTTATAATCTACTAAATAAACTATTGTATTAGCATTACAAAAATGGTATTATAATTGCAGAAAAATATTAATATTTTTAACTGTTAAAGGGGAGTAACTTCCTTAAGGTGATAAAGTCAACAACCGGATGGTATGTATAGTACCACCTGGCTTTATCCTTTGATTCGTCAAAGAAGTAAGACCTTTAGCAGTATCTTATATTCTGTATAAGGTACTGTTAAAGGTCTTTTTTATTTATTTGATTTTAAAAATTATATTTGCACACTAAATTTATTTTGCGGAGGTGGGGAAAATATTAAGTGTTTTAATAGTGTGCAGATAAATTTAATTTTAATACTTGTGGGAAAATAAAATTATTAATTAATCTCATAAATCAATAAATTAAGAATAGGAGTGGAAAAATATATGTGGTTTTCAAAGTCACATGAAGAAGTACTTAAAGAATTTGATGTGAACCCTAAGACGGGACTTTCTACTGAAGAAGCTAAATTAAGACTTCAGAAGTATGGAGAAAACAAGTTAAAGGGAAAACCAAAGAAAAGTTTATTATCATTATTCTTGGCTCAGCTAAAAGATATGTTAATATATGTTCTTTTAGGTGCTACAGTTATAACAATTGCCATTGGAGAATATGCAGATGCTATAATAATTCTTTCAGTTGTTATATTAAATGCAGTCATAGGGGTTGTACAGGAGTTTAAGGCAGAAAAAGCTATTGAAGCACTGCAGCAGATGACAACTCCCAAAACTCTTGTAAGACGTGATGGAGAAGTAAGAGAAATAAATTCAGAGGAAATAGTGCCAGGAGATATAGTAATCATAGATGCAGGTAGATATATACCAGCAGACATTAGATTAATAGAGAGTGTGAATCTCCAAATAGAGGAATCTGCTTTAACTGGTGAATCTGTACCTTCAGATAAGGATGCCAATGTAATTCTTGAAGACCCTAAAACTCCAATTGGAGATAAGTCAAATATGGCATTTATGTCTACACTTGCTACCTATGGTAGAGGGGAAGGAGTAGTTGTAGCAACAGCTATGGATACAGAAATAGGTAAAATAGCTAAAATATTAGATGAAGAAAATGGGGAAATGACTCCTCTACAAAAGAGACTTGAGGAACTTGGTAAAGTTCTCGGATTTTTAGCAATTGGAATCTGTGTGTTAATATTTGTAATTGCTTTATTCCAAAAAAGAGATTTGTTTGAAATGTTTTTAATTGCAATAAGCTTGGCAGTTGCAGCAATTCCTGAAGGCTTAGCTGCTATAGTTGCCATAGTATTAGCTATTGGAGTTACGAGAATGTCTAAAATCAACGCTATAGTCAAAAAACTACCAGCAGTTGAAACATTGGGCTCTGTAAATATAATATGTTCTGATAAAACTGGTACTCTTACTCAAAATAAAATGACAGTAGTCAAAACATATACTTTGAACAACTTAAAGGAAGTACCTACTACAGAAGAAAATTTTAAAGCTGATATAGATGAAGCCGAGCTTATTAAGACATTAGTCTTATGTTCAGATGCAACCTATGAAGATGGAGAAAGCACTGGCGATCCTACAGAAGTAGCACTAGTAGTTCTAGGACATAAATATAATCTTACAAAAAAAGATTTAAATTCAAGACATGAAAGAGTTGGTGAAAAGCCTTTTGACTCAGACAGAAAGCTGATGTCTACTTTAAATAGGGAAGGAAATGGATATAGAGTTCATACTAAAGGAGCTATTGATAATATATTGAAGATTTCAACTTATGCACTTGTAGATGGGAAAGTTGTACATCTGACTGAAGATATGAAGAAAAAGTATTTGAAGGCAGCAGAGGAAATGTCAGATGATGCACTGAGGGTACTTGGTGCTGCTTTTAAGGATACATCTGATATAATATCTCCTGATGAAATGGAGAAAGGGTTAACAGTCATAGGTCTAGTTGGAATGATAGACCCACCAAGAGTTGAAGTAAAAGAGTCTATAATGAAGGCTAAACAAGCAGGTATAACTCCTGTAATGATAACTGGAGACCATAGAAATACTGCTGTTGCAATAGCTAAGGAGCTTGGAATTGCAGAATCTATTGAGCAGAGCTTAACTGGTGCAGAGATAGATGAACTGTCTGAGGAAGAATTTTCAAGAAATATAAACAATTATAGAGTATTTGCAAGAGTTTCACCAGAGCATAAAGTTAAGATAGTTAGAGCTTATAAGGCTCAAGGGAATATTGTTTCAATGACAGGTGATGGAGTTAATGATGCTCCTTCCTTAAAATATGCAGATATTGGTGTGGCTATGGGTATAACTGGTACAGATGTTTCTAAAGGTGCTAGTGATATGATTCTAACAGATGATAACTTTACTACTATAGTTCATGCTATTGAAGAAGGTAGAAATATTTACAGCAATATAAAGAAGGCTGTAATATTCCTATTATCCTGTAATTTAGGAGAAGTTATTACAGTATTAGCCTCCATATTATTCCGTTGGCCAGTGCCGCTTTCAGCTACACAAATACTTTGGATTAACCTTATGACTGATACTTTACCAGCTATATCGCTAGGTGTTGACCCAGGAGATAAGGATGTGATGAAGAAAAAGCCTAGAAACCCTAAAGAGAGCTTTTTTGCTGAAGGAGCGGGCGTTAGAGCTGTTATTGGTGGCTTCTTAATAGGCATATTGACACTGGCAGCATTCTATTTTGGATTAACTGAGCATGGATATGGCTTAGGCTCAAGCAATATTCCTGAGCACGTAATAGTTTACTCTAGAACAATGGCATTTGTTGTATTAGCTGCTTCACAGTTATTCTATTCTCTGACAATGAGGAATTCAGTTAAATCAATATTTGAAGTAGGCTTATTTACTAACAAGTACCTAATTGGTGCCATTATTGTAGGGTTTATCCTACAGTTAGGAGTAATTTCAATACCATTTCTAGCAAATGCATTTGGTGTTCACAATTTAAGTTTAAGAGATTGGGGAATAGTAATATTATTTTCTTTGGTTCCTCTAATCGTAAATGAGATTATTAAAGCATTTATGAGAATTAAATCAAGAGTAGAATAAAATAATTAGATTAAAAAATACTTTAATTAGATTTACTGTCAATAAACTCCTTCCATCTGAGAGTAAATTTGCTACTTGGAAGGAGTTTTGTAGTAAATTATTATAAGCTAGTAGGAAATTATCTAATTTACTTACATATTTTAAGAATATATGAAATGAAAAGGTAATTTAGAAAATTATATAAAAACTTAGTGTTGTAAAAATACAGACTCTGTGTACGTACTATTGTTTAAAATGTATTTGCATAGAGTTTTATTTAATTAAAGAATAAAAATACACTGTATTTAGAAGTCGGTAAAGGGATTAGTAGAAAATATCTATAACAATAGGATATAATATATTGAGAAAAGAGAAATGAAATTAATTAGATACATTAAGGTGGTAAAAATGTATTCTATTAAGGATATAACACAATCAGAAAAATTAAATATTATTCATGTAGATTTAGATGCTTTCTATGCATCTGTAGAAGAGCAGGACAATCCTAGTCTCAAAGGACTTCCTGTTATTGTTGGAGGAACTAGCAACCATGGTATTGTTACTACTGCAAATTATGAGGCTAGGAAATATGGAATTCATTCTGCTATGCCTATTTTCATAGCCAAGCAAAAATGTCCCCATGGCTGCTTTTTACCAGTAAGGATGGAAAGGTATAAGGAAGTTTCCAGACAAGTCTTTGAAATTTTATATGAGGTTACAGATTTAGTAGAACCACTGTCTATTGACGAGGCTTACCTAGATATTTCACAAACTAATACTGATCCAATAAAAATTGCCAAAGAAATAAAGAGAAAAGTAATGAAGGAAACAGGATTAACTATATCCATAGGGATTTCATATAATAAATTTTTAGCTAAGCTTGCGTCCGATTGGAATAAACCTAATGGATTGAAGGTGATAACCAAGGATATGGTACCAGATATTCTACTTCCCCTTCCTGTTAAATCCGTATATGGTATAGGTGCTAAATCTGCAAAGAAGCTAAATAGCATAGGCATTTATACTATTGAGGATTTAATGAGATTATCAGAGGAGTTTTTAGTTGAGTTTTTTGGAAAATCTGGTATTGAAATATATAATAGAATTCGAGGCATTGACTCTAGGAAAGTAAATACATCTCGTGAGAGAAAATCCATAGGAACTGAAACTACTTTTTCTCATTATACTAATGATAAGAATATATTGAAGAATTTTTTACATAACTTCGCACTTGAATTGGAATCAGATTTGGAGAGCAGAAATCTTCAAGCTAAGACAATAACTTTAAAAATAAAGGATATAAATTTTAAAATCAGAACTAAGAGCAAAACCCTAAATCGATATGTTAACAGTTTTGAGGATATATTTGAAGTAGCTGAGAATCTTTTAGATGAAATTGAAATAGAAAAAGAACTAAGATTAATAGGACTAACAGCATCAAATTTAGAAACTTTAAAGCTTGAACAGCTTTCACTGTTTGATATTAATGATTTGATTTAAAATTGAAAGTCTATACAAGTAAACGAAGAATCTGTTTACATCAAAAGTTGAATAATTTAACTTAATCTATAATTATACTACTATACTACGAATAAGCTGCTAGATTCTTCGTTTACAAAAGAAGATATTCTAGAGGGTATACTTTAATTAACTGTTAGTAAAGTTATAATATCTAGAGTAAAGATGTTTAAAATCTGGACGAGTTGCAGAATCCATTAAATAAGCAGATTTTGTTGCCCCGATTTTTCTATTTCTATTTAGTGCTCTAATTATCATATCAGCAGTGCCAATGCCAATTCCATGACCATAGTAAGTTCCATTTCCCAAATCAATAACATTTTCACCCTGCCATTGAGGAGTTAATGGGTTAACATCTGGATTTTTAAAATATCTACAGTCGCCTGGGAAATAGTCTATTAGGTTGCTATAATTTTTCAGTCCAAGATTTCTATTGACATAGTGCCAGTTCATTAGATTAATATTTGTGAACATTGTATTAAATAACTTAACTGGATACACATCTAATACTGCTTTATAAAAGATTATCACCATAGCTGTAGCACATTCAGTGCCGTATTTATGTCCATTTTTGAAAATATCTTCTATTGCATCACTTGGGTTTACATTTGGTTTTAGTAAAAAACCACCTTCATTTGTACGAGTCCAAAACTTCATATTACAGAAAGATTTTGGAAAGACTCTAAATGAGAAATCACTGGCATTTAATTTTCTAGCAGTGTTAATTATGCTCATACGTAAATCCAGTTCAAATTTTAACTGGTCAAGGGTAGTATAACTGTAAGTTTTATTACTGGAAGCCATTTCTGCAATTATCTTTTTTTGTATATTATTCAATGAATACTGATTGAAGATAGTTTCTGGAGGGACTAGATTTCCTGATATCCTAATCATTGTATCCCTCCTATGGCAGCATTTGCATACATAATTTGATGAGAAATTGGATATGTTAGCCAAATATTCCACCAGTTTCTGTTCATATGATGTATTTTATATGAGAACCATGCAAGGAGAGATTGAGTATAATGGTCTAGCTTATCAAATTCTTGCAGAAGCATATATTCTCTGTTAGTTATTTTTTGAATGATTTGACCTGTTTCAACTGATACTGGCTTACATAAGTATTTAGCTTTTAATATAACTTCATATGGAATAGGTGTACTAGTCATGTTATAGCTTTCACCAGTATAGTGTAGAAATAAAGAGTTTTCTTCAAACCAATTTACAAAACATTTATATAGCTGCTTATTATTTAAAGCTGTATTGTTATTTATTTCTGGTATAAAGCTCAGAAGTTTACGGGCAAGCAGTACATCTTCTTGATTTGAAGACAATAGCCTATTTGCTATAAGATGTAAGCTGCTAATGTCTTTAGCTTCAAAAAAGGCCCAAATTAAATCGTGATTAAAGCAGCCTTTTCTGTGTCTTTCAAATATTAAATCAGCGATTTTCGGCAGACTTTCCTTGTCCCTGTATACTATTGACAATAATATGGCAGCTTTATCTAATACTTCATCAAGTTGATTTTCTGGAATGTCAATTGAATCTTTTGAGTGCAATATCCATTTTAGAGCAGATTGAGATAATTGTATGTTTCCTATAGATATGCCTTCATTAGCAGATAAGGTACCAATGTCTGATGTAAGCTCTTTGACAAATGTCAAGGCTGTATTTTTTATTAAATCCAAATCTTCCATACAAGCATCTCCTTTTTTAAAATAATAAATAGATGATATACTATATAATATTGCTTGTATGGAAATTGTTGCCTGATTCATATCAAAGAAAAAAGGTCATTAGAATATAATGTTCTAATGCCCCTTTTCATATAATGCCTAAAAGGATTAATTATCTGCAAACTGCAGATTACGGCTTCTCATTTCATTTGAAGAGAAGCTTTTTTTATCTTGTATTCAGAGTTTTACATCAAAGGTATTATGAGTAATAAAAGCAATATATTCTTGACTAGTAGAGAATGTCATAGCATCACCTCCTGTTAATCTTTTTCTTTGATTCAAATCACATATTTATCATTGGCGGTGGGATTATAATATACATAAATAATTATATGAGAGGAGAAAAATCCTATGATGCCTATAAAAAATTTCAATAAAAAACAAAAGTTAGGTGAAATAGTTTCAATATTTCCTAAAGCAGCTGATTTATTTATGCAAAATCAAATAGATTTTTGCTGTGGTGGAGATAGAACATTAGAATATGCTGCAAAAGAAAGGGGAATAGAAGTTAGAGAGATTTTAGACCAACTAGAAGCTCTATATGAAGATTATAGAGCAAGAGCAAATGATGAGACAGATTGGAGAACTGCAAAATACTCTGATATCATTGACTTCATTGAAAATACGCACCATGCATTTTTAAAAAAAGAATTGCCAGTTACTGAAGAATTAGTGACTAAAATCCTAAAAGTTCATTTTATAGACAATGGAGAGAGTCTTACAAAAGTGCATAAGCTATTTAGTCAATTAAAGAGTGAATTAGAAATGCATCTTATAAAAGAAGAACAATCACTTTTTCCAATGATTAAAGAATATGAAAAAAATCCTTCAGATGAACTGTTAGATAAGATAGTGGATGAAATTGTAGAAACTGAAGATGAGCACGATGTAGCAGGAGACATATTAAAAGAATTAAGACAAGTTACTAATAATTATAATGTACCTTCTACAGGCTGCGCTACCTTTGAACTAACCTACAAAAAAATTCAAGCAATAGAATCTGATTTATTCCGTCATATTCATTTAGAAAACAATGTATTGCATGAAAGATTAAAAAAAGAAAGAGAGAATAGATAGAGGAGATTTCCTCTATCTATTTTTTATATCGAATAGGAACCTACTTTGATATTTTTCTTTAAGTATTTGATTTGATGAGTTTTGAGCAAATTGGTGAAATTTTTGAATTCTCGCTTATGCAGTAACTCAAGAAAAGCTTTTTTAATTTTCAGCGCTTCGACGGAAGCTTTCATAGGAACTACTTGATTAATTAGCTTTAGTTCCAGATGCGCCATTGCTTTTCATAATTTTCTTCATTCCATCTGTAGCTTCAACAGTGCCATCTTTCATAACCCATAAAGCTTCTACTTCCTCAAGACTATCTACTAGATTACGACCTTCTTCATAAGGCATTAAAAATACTGTTGTGGATAGAAAGTCTGCTAAACCAGAATCTTCTGTGACTATTGTAACAGCACGGAAATATTCTCCTGGCATTAAAGTTTTAGAGTCTATTAAATGATGGATTATTTTATCATCTACAACATAATATCTCTGATAGTCGCCACTAGTAACGACAGAAGAGTTGTTAATAAAAATAGTATCTAGCAGTTCTGAATCATCTGAAAAGATAAAACTATCTGGATTCTGTATTCCTATACCCCAACGCTCACGAATTCCATCAAGAGGTTTTCCTAATGCACGGACATTTCCACCTGCACTTATCATGCCTGAGGTGAATCCTTCAGTCATAATTTCCTTAGCCACTATTTCAGTGGCAAATCCTTTAGCAACTGCACCTACGTCTAGGCTCATTCCCTTTTCCTCAAGAAATACTGTGTTTTCTTCTGTATCTACTATTACTTTGTCTATATTAGTAAGCTTATTAGCTTCTAAAAGCTCTTCCATAGGGGGTAATTTAGCATTTAGAGGATCATATTCAGCTTCTTCTCGATAATGACTCCATATACGCAAAACAGGTCCTAAAGCAATATTAGTTACACCGTTTGTTTTTTCATACCAATCCTTAGAGAAAACAATAAGGTCAATTATTTCTTTATCTACTTTAACAGGTTTTATTCCAGCATTATCATTTATGGTTTTAATATTGTTTATTCCTTCATAGTCATTGTAGATATCATAGAGTTGGTGTAGTTCTTGAAATCGTTTATGAATTTTTTCTGCATAAGAGTTAAATTCTTCTTCGCTTTCAGTGTATCCTACGATTCTTACTGCAGTATCAAATGTATCGAAAAAACTCGTGCTATATTTTTCATAAGCCTGCTTTTTACCACAACCGCTAATAACAATGACTGTTAAGATTAAGATTAAAAATCCTTTAGCAACTTTTTTCATTTTATCACCCTTAATAATAATAGCAAAATAATCTGCTGATAACAAGGCAATTTCCAGCAGATTGCTGAACTGCATCATTTACTAAGATTAATCAAAACTCCTCCAAAATCTTGGAGGAGTTTTTAAACTAAAATTAGTTATTCATTTATTTAGCATTTTCAAATGCTTCTGCAAGTCCTGCAATGTAGTCTTGAACAGATATTGTAACTGATGAAGTTAAATCAGCTTCACTTGGAACACCATCTTTAGTTTTCATATTCTTGATTTCGTCTACAGACTTACCAGCCATCCAGTCAGCAAGAGCTTTAGCTTGCTCAAACCACTCTTTGCCTATACTAGAAGCCTTAGCCATTCCATATGCGGCGCCTAATTCAACTTTAGTTTTAAATTCGCCAGCTTTATCAGTTGTCACTTTACCTTCTTTATCGAATTCAACTTTTGTTTGAGCAGTATCTATTATAGCTGCAACAACCTTGTCATTTGCATCAAATGCAGATACTACCATAACTGTATCAACTTGAGCTGTTGGTAATGTTTCTTTACCGTCTGCATTTGAGTATCCTTTTGACTTAGCTATGCTGATTTTATGTCCTAAACCTAATTTTACTGCTCCTGGATTTATATCCATTGCATTGTTGTATGCTTCTTCTACAGCTGCGATATAGTCTTGTACTGTAATTGTTACTAATGAAGTTAACTCTGCTACATCTGGTACAGCTGGATGAGAGTCGTCAACTTTTTTAGTTTTCATAGCTTTTATTTCATCTACAGTTTTACCAATCATCCATTTTTCTAGTTCTGCTATTTGTTCGTACCATTCTTTACCTATCTTAGAGTTTTTAATCATTCCGTATTCTGATCCCAATTCAACTTTTGTTTTGTATTCTGCATTTACATCTGAAGCAAGTTGAAGGTTTTCATCAAAGTTAACTTTTGTTTGAGCATTATCAATAGTTACTTTTACTACCTTGCCATCTTTGTCAAATGCAACAGCAGCTATTACTGTGTCTACTTGACCAACTGCATTAGTATCTGCAGTTTTATCTTTTGAACTCTTAATTGATGTAATATGTCCAAGTCCGATTTTAGCTATACTTGTATCATTTGCAGGAGTTTCGTTTGTAGGAGTTTCATTTTGTGAAGAATTATTTCCTGTTGAAGGAGTATTGCTAGTAGTTTGTTCTTTTGAACAACCTATTAACATAGTTGTTGCCAAAATAAGTACTAGAAAAATTGACAGTATTTTTTTCATGCTATTACCTCCATTTAGATTTAATTAAATAATTATTATCAACTTAATTATAGCATAATTGTCTATTGATAAACGATTTCCGGGAATAAAGGTCATAAGTAAAGTATTTTTTTCATATTGTTCATAAATTAACAAAGTATTTTGTTCATAAAGTAAAAGGAAATTTTTGGATTTTAGTCAGATTATAAAGAGTTAAAGCGTTGAAAAAACGAAGGTTATAACTTTCATAAGAAAATTTGATTTGAATGTGGAAGTATAAAAAAGTTTTGTTCATAAATTAGACTTAGAAACTGAATGTTTATTGATAGATAAATAACTATCAATACAGAAGTTTTTACTTTTAAAAAAATTAATTGCAAAAATGGACAAGGGAAAAATCTCTTTCACAAATACCATAAAAATAAGCAGAATAGGTTTTATTTTCAAGAACTAGTTTTTTGTTTGAATATTTTTTTCTTTATTGCAAATTCTATATACGGGAGGTGTAAAAATGTCACATTTAACTCAAAAAGAAAGATATTTATTGGAAGACCAAAAGAGTCAAGAAGAATTATGTATTAAGAAGTATAATAATTATGCAGAACAAGCTCAATGTCCCCAATTAAAGCAATTATGCAAGCAACTTGCTCAACAAGAAGAGCAGCATCTAAACACTATTAACCAAATACTTAATGGGCAAATTCCAAACTTGAATCAGATGCAGGGAAAACAACAAGGACAGCAGCAAAGCAATCAGAGTACAAATATGGAGAATATGACAACAGGAATGACAAATCAAAAAGATGCAGACCTATGTACTGATCTTTTATCAACAGAGAAATATGTCTCTGGAGTATATGATACAGCAATATTTGAATTTAGAGATACAAATATTCGCCAGATTCTAAATCACATTCAAAAAGAAGAGCAGCAGCATGGTGAACGAATATTCAATTATATGCAAAGTAAGGGAATGTATAATCCACAATAGGGGAAAAAAGAAAAGGGAGTGTCGTAGAACTACTAAATTAGTAGTTAACGATACTTCTTTTTTTGTATATTAAAAAATCAATTATGAAGTTCAATTGATGCTTTACATTATATTCAAGTTAGTTAATTTAATTTAAGGAGTATATAATATGCTGTTTTATCACAACTAAAAAAGTTTGTATAAAAAGATTTAAGCTGAAAGAGTCTTATTTTTTTATTGTACAGCAGCTTATTTTTGTGTATTTAACTGTTTTAGGTGATGATTTTTTGTTTCTATTAATAGCAGGTATTTTTATAGTTTTTGTTGAATATTACAATAAGAGCATTATTTTCTAAGTTATCATAATGATAAGGAGAGTAAAGAATGAAAAGTAAAAATATTAATATAAACTTAAAAAAAGGATATTTAACATATTTATGTATGGGCCTAGTTTTAATAGCCATACTTATACCTTTTTTTTCAAGCATAGGAATAGCAACTCTAGGTGAAATTGAAGATGGCGAAACCATAGTGGAAGTTCAAAAAAACTTAGCAGATGTTTCTGAAGAGGAGAAGAAAATCCTTGAAGAGCTTTTTTTACTAGCACAGGGCATTGAAGAAATGGAAAAGCAAAAGATAGAAATTATAAGGGAAATAGAGGATCTCAATAAAGAAGTATTAAGAATTGAAGAGACGATAGCTACAGAGACGCTTGTTTACAACAAAAACCTTAAACTAATGGAAGATGTTCTCAAGGCATATCAAAAAAGTGGGCCAAGTTCTTTTATTGAACTAATACTCAGTTCAAATAACCTAAAAGAGTTATTGCAGAGATTAAATATTTTAGGAGACATAACAAGAAACACTAATGAGCTTTTAAAGTCCTTAGAAGAAAGTAAGGATAAACTAATTTCAGAAAAAAATAAAGTAATGGAGAAACTTGCTCTAGTTGAAGAGCAGCAGAAAAAACTTGAAGAAACTCTTGAAAAAAATACTGCTCTTAAGAAAGAGCTTGAAAACTATTTAGCATCTTTAGAAGGAGAACGTGCAAAGTATGAGGATTATCTAGCACAAGTAGAGTTATACTGGTCTCAGCTAAAACCATTTTTTGCTGAGACTACTAAAATATTTTCAGAAATGCTTCATTACACCGACCTTCCACCAGATACGATAAAAATAGAGTTTTCTCTTTCTGGCGTCAAAGGAATACTAGAGGAGAAGACTTTCAAAGAAATAGTTGAGAAACAAACTTTTCCAACGAAGATGCAATTTGAATTTTCTCCTGATAAGCTAGAGCTTACTATGCCCGATAAGCATCTTTACTTATCAGGAAGCTTTGAAATTGTAGATGATAGAAAGCTCGTCTATGTAGTAAATGAAGGCAGCTTTTTTGGAATGCCTCTTGAAAAAGTTTCTATAGAAGATTTGTTTAGCGAAGGCTATATGGAACTTGATTTAAGCCATATTCTTGGCAAGAACAAGCTAAAATCCATAAAAATTAATGAAGATAATATAGAATTACAAATAACTCCAGTGTTATTTTAATGATTTCTAAGGGGGATTTTTATGATTGAGGCAAAAAACTTGTGCTTAAGATATGACGATGGTACATTAGCATTGCAAGATGTTACTATAAATATTTCATCAGGTGAAGTAGTGTTTATTACTGGGCCCAGTGGTTCAGGGAAAACAAGCTTCTTGAAGCTATTAATGGGAATGGAGTATCCTACTAAAGGATATTTAAATGTTTTAGGTCAATCTATAACCAAAGATAAAAGTAACGAAATCAGAAAGATGAGAATGGCTATAGGTCCTGTTTTTCAAGACTTTAGATTGCTTAAGGGTAGGACAGTAATGGATAATGTTCTTTTAGGCATGAGGTTTTTAAATTTTAGCAAGCGCCAAATGATTGAAAATGCTAAAGAATCCATTCATAGAGTAGGCTTATTTCATAAGATAAATTCTTCAGTAGATAATCTATCTTGGGGAGAGCAGCAGAGGGTAGCTATAGCAAGGGCTGTAGCTAGAAAGCCTAAAATAATTATTGCAGATGAGCCAACTGGCAACTTAGATAAAGCTAATGCTGAAAATATTTTAGAGCTTTTGACTTCATTTAAGGATAATGATACTACTGTGATTATTACTACCCACGCTACTCATTTAATTGAAAATGTATATAAGGACTTACTTATAGAAATTGATAAAGGAAATATGAAATGGGGAAGGTTGGGCTATGAAGAATATTGCTAAAAATCTTGGGTATTTTTTTAAGGAAGCAAAAACTATTATTAAACTCAATTTGCTTTCCAATGTGTTTTCCACTTTAAGTATGGGATTTATATTTTTTATGCTTTCAATGGTGGTATCAGGAGTGTGGGTTAGTAATCAAATGATCGATTTTATTGGAGAAGAAGTAGAAATTAACGTTTTTTATAATGAAAATATTGGAGAAGCTGATATTTTAAATATTTTATCAGAGATCGAGGCAATAGATGGTGTAAAACAAGCTTCCTTTATAGATAAGGATGAAGCATATGAAAGAATGGAAAAAATTATGGGCAAGGATTCTAATATATTAGAGTTTTTTGATCATAATCCTTTTAGTGCTTTTATAGAAGTAAAGATAGATTTAGATAAAATGGAGTCAATAATAGAGCAAATTGAAAAAATAGATTATGTGGAGCACGTCAGGGACAACGAAAGTGTTTTAAATAGACTGAGAAATATTTCAAGTATTATAAAAGTTCTAGGAGTTTTGATAGTTTCAGCAATAGGTGTATCTACATTAGTTATAACATCACATATTATTAGGCAAGGTATATACAATAATAAGGACCAGATTAATACATTAAAGCTTTTAGGAGCTCCAGAATTTTTTATAGCTTTTCCATTTTTTATTGAAGGGTTCCTTTTAACAGGGGTAGCTGGCATATTTGCATCTATCATAGGTGTTTTAGGACTTAGGTATATATATATTCAGACAAAAGGACCGCTTCCTTTTATTCCATTGCCGCCTTTAGATAGTTTAATTAAAGGAAACGTAATTATGATTTTGACTATAAGTATTGTTCTAGGAATTATAGGAAGCGCTTTTGGACTTGCGTCTGCAAATAAAAGTTAGTATAAAAAGAAGAAAGGAGCAAAGGCTCCTTTTTTACTTTTATTATTCTTGCAATTTTTTTTACTTTTACAGATGTTACTTTAATACTGGAATTCAAACTTATCTTAAAAACTGTATAACTGAAAAGATTTTTTTGTTTAAGATCATAGCTTTTCATTAATTTTTGTATAAATTGTCCATAAACATCTGAATTACTCTAGCATTTCTTTAATTTCGCTATATAACTCTTCAGGGGTTTCAGCTTCAACATATTCATCATCAACTAAAGCAAATGGGTGCATTGCACATTCATCGCAATAACCTAGACAAGATTCCACTTCGTATTCTATTTCGTCATTGTCGAGCATTTCAATGACTTCTTCTATGCCTTGATCATAATTATTTTCGCAAAATTGAATTCTAGCCATAAAAAAACACACTCCTTAGCAATAATGTATTCCAGTATATTATTTCAATTTTTTTATAAAGAATTCATCACATCAACAAAAAATGAATTATTGATAGTGTTTTGGGTTTATCATAAAATATAGCTATATATTCTGAATTCTGCATTTTTATAGAAATGATAAACAGTGATATTTTTAATAAGGAGTGTATTTTAATTGAGAGGAAGAAAGAGCTTTAATAAAATATGGTTGTTGATTTTAATGCCTCTTACCCTAGGATTAGTTTTTATATCACAAAGAAATCCTGAAATAGTTGAGAAAGTATACTCAAGTGGACTTTATACTTATATAGGAACTGTCATTAGCTTGATTACTGGAATTTTTCCTTTTTCATTAGGAGAAGTAATAGTCATAGTCAGTTTATTGTTTTTGATTATAGGAGGAGTATGGATTGTCTATGGAATTATAACTAGAAAAATAAGCTATATTATGTTCAGTTTAATAAAGAATGTGCTTATAACTGTTAGTGTCATTTATTTTTTATTTAACTTTTTATGGGGATTAAACTATTATCGTTTGCCTTTTTCTAAAATAGCTGGTATTGATGTAAGGCCAGCTACTGTACAGGAATTAGTGTCTTTATGTGAAGATTTAATTGATAAAACTAATGAGCTTAGGAGAGAAATTTCAGAAAGTGAAGACAAAGTATTTTATGAAAAAGATTATAAGTACATATTAAAAAATGCTTATAAAGGATATGAATCTGCCAAGAATTTTTATCCTGAGTTAGGTGGAAAATTTGGAAGACCTAAAGGAGTTATTTTTTCTAAGGCTATGTCTTATATGGGAATTACAGGCATATATTTTCCATTCACTGGAGAGGCAAATGTTAATATGGATACTCCTTTTGTATCATTACCGTCAACAGTTGCTCATGAAATGGCTCATCAAAGAGGTTTTGCTCGTGAGGATGAAGCAAATTACATAGCATATTTAACTTGTAAACATCATCCAGAATTAAGCTTTCAATATTCTGGATATGTGTTAGCTCTAATTCATTCAATGAATACTCTATATGTTAATGATAGAGAGAAATTTACAGAGCTAAGCCAGAGATATAGTGAAGAAGTGAGAAGAGATTTAAATGATATAAGTAAACATTGGGATAAATATGAAGGACCTATAGAAAAAGCTTCCAATAAAATGAATAATGTATATTTAAAATCCAATAATCAGAAAGACGGAGTAAAAAGCTATGGAAGAATGGTAGATCTTCTAATAGCAGAGCATAGAATAAAAAATAAATAGATATTACAAAACCTAGTATTACTGCTGAGGTTGTTGAATAATAGTGGTTTTTGTGATTATTGCTGAAGAATTCTGTGTTTTAGTGAATTCATAGATTCTTCAGCTTTTTTTATTTTTCATTGTCCTAAGTTATTTTTTTGGACATATTAAATCATGAGTAAAATTGGATTTTTTGATAATAATAAATATAAGTAATGAGAGAAGGTGAGCATATTGGTAGACAACATGGCCTTAACGAAAAAATTAGACGATAATATTGAATTATTCAAGCAGATATTTAAAAATCATGAGGATATTAATTATAGAGTTGTTGCAAATGTATATAATAAGAAAATTAGAATTTGTCTGATTTCTGTAGATAATATGATAGATCAAGTACTGGTAAATGATAATATTCTTACACCCATTATGCTTACAAAGTTTGATGACTTTAGTTTGTCAAATGAGGATTTTTATAAAATTGTGAATTCCGTTATTCTAACTAGTGCAATAACAAAGACTGCTAATATTGACGAACTAGTATCATCACTATTATATGGAGATGCTATTTTACTTTTTGACGGATTAGATGAAGCTATATTAATAAGCAGTAAGCATTTGGAAACGAGAAGTATTTTTGAACCTACAACCGAAAGGTCAATTAGAGGGCCTAGAGAAGGATTTGTAGAACTGTTATCTGTAAATATTTCGCTAATTAGAAGAAGAATAAGTAGCCCTAATTTAATATTTAACTTCAAAAAAATAGGAAAAATAACACAAACAACCATATCTTACTGTTATATTGATGGAATAGTAAATAAAGAAGTAGTTAAAGAATTAGAAAACAGATTGAGTAAAATAGAATATTTAGATGCAATTATATCTTCTCAGCAATTAGTTGAATTAATATGTGATAAACCTTGTTCACCTTTTGATACAATGGGAAGTACAGAAAGACCAGATTCAGTAGCAGGAAAACTTTTAGAAGGAAAAGTTGCAATATTAGTAGATGGTTCACCAATAGCTATAACTATACCTTTTGTTTTTCAAGAATATTTTCAAGCTAGTGAAGATTATTATATAAATTATTATTATGCATCAATCAATAGGATAATTAGATATATATGCTTCTTTCTTTCTATAAGTACACCTGCGATATATATATCATTAATTTCATTTCACAGTGAAATGCTGCCAACACCATTGTTGCTTAGCATTGTATCTGCTAGACAAGGGGTACCATTACCAGCTATTTTAGAAACTTTAGTATTGTTATTTGTATTTGAGATTTTAAGAGAAGCTGGAATTCGATTTCCTGAACAGATTGGTTCAACAGTAAGCATTGTTGGTGCATTGATAATAGGTGAGGCTGCAGTAAGAGCCAGATTAGTAAGTGCACCAATAGTTATAGTTGTAGCGCTTACAGGTATTTCAGGATTTTTGATTTATTCTTTAAATGGAGCAGTAATAATCCTTAGGACATTATTTATAATATTATCAGGTTTTTTTGGAATATTTGGATATTTTTTTGGAATTATCTTATTAATTCTACATCTAATGTCCCTAGAATCTTTCGGAGTACCTTATATGCTAAATCTTGTATCATTAAAGAAACAGGATTTAAAAGATGCTTTTATTAGAACATCTTGGCGGAATATGCAATTTCCTTCAAATATCGCTATAGGAAGAAAGCAAGGTAAAAGTAATACAAAATACTGATACTGAGAAGCTTTATTTTAATAGAGGGGAAATGAATATATGAAAAGAGTTATAAAGATAGTATTTATTTCATTTTTTTCTATTATTTTAACAGGATGTTGGAATTATAGAGAAGTAAATGAAGATTTCATAGTAACTGCTGCAGCAATTGATAAAATTGAGGAAGGATATCTTGTAACAGTAGAAATTACTTATCCTAAAAAGGGAAGCGAAGCAGCTTTAGAAAATGATTACATTATAGAACAAGGAAGAACTATTTTCGAAGCAATTAGGAAGACAATTATGCAGACAGGAAAAAAATTGTACTGGGGTCATGCCAAGGTAATTATTGTTTGCAAAGAAATTGCAGAAGAAGGTATATTACCCTTATTAGATTTTTTAGCAAGAGATACAGAAGTTAGAAACAAGGTATGGTTATTAGTGTCCTTGGAAGATAGTGCATCAATACTTTTAAAGGGAAAAGATGAGATACATAATGCTATAGGGTTTCATATAGATGAGGTTCTTTCAAATCAAAATAAAATAGGAATGTTTTATGCAGTTGATTTACTGACTTTTTTAGATGATTTAGGTGCAGAGGGGTTGAGTCCAACACTACCTACTTCTAAACTTACACCTAGTAGGGAGAGCACTGTTCCTAGGGTTGAAGGAGCAGCTATTTTTAAAGATGACAAGATGATTGGAACCATAGAGGGTTCAGAAGTAAGAATCTTTTTGATAGTTACTGACAAATTTAAAGGAGGAGAATTTACTACACTAGCTTTAGATAATGTCAGAGTAACTCTGGAAGTGTATGAGAGCAAAACTAAATTAAAGCCAGTAGTAATAGATGGGGAAGTAGTTATGGATATAAGTGTAAATATGAAAGTTGGGATTGTGGATATGGATTCAGAAGAAAATTATATGAGTGATGACAAATTAGAGTTAATAAGAAAAAATGCAGAAAAAAGTATAGCAAATGATATAGAAAAATTTATAAAGAAAATACAAAATGAATATAAGGCAGATATTTTCGGATTTGGGAATACTATTTACAGAATGCAGCCTAAAATATGGAAAGAAATAAAAGATAGCTGGGAACAAGAGTTTTCTAAGCTTCAGGTTCAGACACATGTGAATATTACAATAGAAGGAGTAGGACTATTAGATGAACAGTTAAGAGGTGCTTATTAGTATGAAAACTTGGCTAGTTATTTTAGGTTACTCAGTTGTTGTAATATTTGATATGTTACCTTTGTTTAGAATTTGTAAAAGGAAGGAAAAGCTGCTATATACATCTATACTAGTAGTAACATTTGTAATAAGTATTATTTTAAGTTTAGATATCAAAATACCAAGTCCTATTCCATTTTATAGAAGGTTAATTAAATTAGAGTAAGGGGTTTTGGAATGAATAAGGATGCAATTACAGAAAAACAGGGTGTTGCTTTAATAGTATTGTATTCCATAGGTATTTCTTCAGTACTAGTGACAGCCATAGGAGCACAAAATGATTTGTGGATATCTATTATATTATCTACTTTAATTATGATACCTATGGGACTTGTATATGGGAAGTTGAGTACTATTATACCTAATAAAGATATATTTGATGTTATATATCTGTGTTGGGGAAAATACATTGGTAGGATTATAGCGATAGCATATATATGGTTTTTAGTTAATATCTGTATGTTTGCATTAAGAGATCTTGGTGAGTTTTTTAGACTAACAGTGGGACCTGAAACACCAATGATTTTTCCAATGTTAGTAGGTATGCTAGTAACCATTTTTGGGATAAAAAAAGGTATTAAAGTTTTAGGGAGAATAGCAAGTTTTTTTCTAATCCCTGTATCGATTTTTATTATTTTAGATAATTTATTTTTATTACCTGAAATAAAATTAAACAATTTACAACCTATCTTATATAATGGATGGATGCCAGTTTTTAAAGGAATATTCAATACTATATCTTATCCTTTAGGAGAATTAGTAGCATTTACAGGTATATTTTACACATTAAGTGAAAAAGAAGCGAAAAGAGCTTATGTGAAAGGAATAGTGCTGTCCGGCATTATTCTACTGGTATCATCTGCAATTACATTGTTAGTAATTGGAAATACTGTAGCTAGAGTTTATTATTTTCCAGCATATGTAGCAACTAGCAGAATAACTATTGGAAGATTTTTTCAAAGCGTAGAAGTTCTTTTAGCTTTTATGCTTACTTTAGGTGGATATTCAAATTTTGCGGTGTTGTTTTTATGTTCAGCTAAAGGAATAAGCAGTATTTTTGGAATTGATGACTATAGACCTATTACATTTCCTTTAGGAATTTTCATTTTGAATTACTCTTTGTTCATTGCTGACAATACTAGCGAATTTTATACGTTTACTAGAAATGTGTGGCCATATTATGCTATACCATTTCAAATAGTGTTGCCAATAGCAACTTTAGTCATTGCCAAGATAAAGATAAAGAAGAACCAAGTTCAAAAGATTTAAAGAATTGATTTAATTGTCTTCTAAAGGTGCAGTATGATGTATTAGTTTTAAATATAATGGATATAACATTAAAATGATATATAATTGAAGAAATATAGATTTCAAGCTAAGAGAAAATTAGAAAAATAGTTCATTTGGACAGATTAAAATTTAAGGCTTGTGAATTTTATTAAAATAGAAAAGCCATATTCATACCTAGAATTAAGGACTAGGATTAAATAAGACAATATATAAAATAGTAAAATTTAAGACAGGTTCTTTGACTTGGGACCTGTCTTCATATATTTTATGGTTGTTTGATTTCGATTACACCAGTTATTGAACTTTTTTCATCAATATTTGATGAGGCTTTATATTCTTCACTACTGAAATACAAGTTTCCTTCTACTTTGGTATCTACTAATGAGAAATTATTTGCTTCTACATAGATATCTCCTACAAAAGTTCCATTCTGAATTCTAGCATTTTCACTTTTTACTATCAGTCTTGGAGCAGTTAGAGTATACCTTGCAGTTATATTTCGATTTTCATCCTGGGAATATAGTGCTATTTTGCGTTCAGGCTTATCATTATGAATAAATTCTCCTTCTAGTACTATATCTTCTTCAATTGTCATATCTCTTAATACTGCAATTATCCAAGTGCCCTCGGAACTTACTGCCTTAAGAAAAGCCTCTTCATCATTAACTATAGAAGCTGTTGTGATAGCATTAGGTTCAGTATCATTTTGCTTTTGTTGATTTTCCTGCTTCTGCTGTTCTTGGGTAGTGTTAGGTTGTTTATTGGTAGTACAGCCTGATATTATTATAATTCCTAATAATAAATAAGCAAAAATTATTTTAAATTTCATGTGCAATCCTCCTAGTTTAGAAATTTATTTTGTTTTACAAACCTATCAGAGCAGGCATGACTTTAATCTATTTATTTTTCAATAAAACTTTTGTTCAAGTAAATTTAAGGTTATTTTATGCAAAAACACATCTTTTATGCAGGACAAGTAAATATGAGAGATTTATGATACCTAAGAAATCGTTGTTTATAATCCTAAATTTTAATAAGCAAATGTAAGAGATATTTTGAGTGCTGGGGCTTTACTAGACTGAATATAATCAATGCTTGGTAGTAGTAAATTAAGTATAAATAATTGAAATATCTTAAATTTTGCAAATATCATTTCAAATTTTCATATAACTTTATATAATATATTTAGAGTCTCAAAATAATTATGGGGGTGTTTTTGTGGAAAATTTAAGACTTGATGATTTTACTAAGTATAAGTTTTTATCTGGAATCAAGACTTCACCTAATGGACAATATGTTGGATTTGTCCTTCATCAGATGGATGTGGAAGAAAACAAGTATCTTTCAAATATTTATATTTATGATGTAAAAGAAGAAAAATCTTATAAGCTGACATCATTAGATGAAGAAAGATCTTTTATATGGAGAGATGATAGTACAATTCTATTTCCTGCAGTGCGCAGTAAAAAGGATAAAGAAAGAAAAGAAAAAGGGGAGCAATTAACTTCATATTATGAAATCAGCCTTAAGGGTGGAGAAGCAAATAAGGCTTTTGAGATTCCTCTTAACGTTACTAGCTTAGAAATATTAGATGAGGATAATTTGCTTTTAACTGCTATATATGATCACAATTATCCAAAGTTAGAGGGTTTAAGTAATGAAGAAAAAGAGAGGGAATTAAAAAAGATAAAAGATAACAAGGACTATGAGGTGATAGATGAAATTCCATTTTGGTTAAATGGACAAGGCTTTATAAATAAGAAAAGAAATAGGCTTTATATTTATAACATAAAAGAAAAGAAAGCTACTGCTATAACCGATGAATATACAGATGTAAACAGTTATAAGTTGAATAAAGATAAGACAAAAGTCATTGTGATTGGTTCTACTTATACAGACAAAAGGGATTTAAAATCAGATATTTATATTTATGAAATAGATGAAAATAATTTAAAGAATATTTCTATGGAAAAGCCATTTAGATATTACTCAGGATACTTTTTAGAAGATAAAATAATATTTACTGGACACGCTGGGGAGCATTATGGTGTAAATGAAAATTCTCACTTTTATAAAATGGATATAGATGGGTCAAATATTGAAAGAATTTCTAAAGATTTCGATTACAGCATCGGGAATTCAGTAGGTTCAGACTGTAGATATGGTGGAAGTCAAATTGTGAAGGTAGATGGCGAATATTTATATTTCGTAACTACTGAATGGGATAGTTCTTTTATTAATAGAATAGATTTAAATGGAAACATAGAAAAAGTATCTGAAGGAAAAGGTTCAATTGACGGATTTGATGTAATAGATGGAAAAATACATTTTATAGGCTTAAGGGGCCTTAGGTTACAAGAATTATACCGTTTAGATGATAAACAAGAGATACAGCTGACACATTTTAATGATTGGGTATTAAAAGAGAAGAAGGTATCTGTTCCCGAAAAACTTACATTTACAGTTGAAGACAACATAACTATTGAAGGATGGGTATTAAAACCTGTAGATTACAAGGAAGGCGAAAAATATCCTGCAATATTAGATATTCATGGTGGACCTAAAACTGTTTATGGTGAAGTTTTCTATCATGAGATGCAGTATTGGGCTAATGAGGGTTATGTAGTATTTTTCTGTAACCCAAGAGGCAGTGATGGTAGAGGAAATGAGTTTGCAGACATCCGAGGAAAATATGGAACTATAGATTATGAAGATATAATGAAATTTACTGATTTGGTATTAGAGAAATATCCTTGTATAGATGAAAATAGAGTAGGTGTAACTGGTGGATCCTACGGGGGATTTATGACTAACTGGATAATAGGCCATACAAATAGATTTAGGGCAGCAGCTTCTCAAAGAAGTATATCTAACTGGATTTCTAAATTTGCTACAACGGATATCGGATATTACTTTGTAGAAGATCAAAATGCTGCTACCCCTTGGTCAGACTTTGAAAAATTATGGTTCCATTCTCCATTGAGGTATGCAGATAGGGTAACTACGCCAACTTTGTTCATACATTCTGAAGAGGATTATCGCTGCTGGCTTCCAGAAGGAATTCAAATGTTTACTGCATTAAAATATCATGGAGTTGAATCTAGACTTTGTATGTTTAGAGGCGAAAATCACGAACTAAGCAGATCAGGTAAGCCAAAGCATAGGATTAGAAGGTTAGAGGAAATTACAAATTGGTTTAATAAATATCTAAAATAGTAATTCATAGGATAGCATTTTTATCCATATTGTGATAATGTTATATTAAGTCATAATTAACTATATATTGGGGGGGATATTGATGATTAAGTTCAAGGATTATGAGTACATCAGACCTGATTTTGACAAAATTTCAGAGCAATTTGATTTGCTATTATCAAAGTTTGAAAATGCAGAAGCATTTGAAGAGCAAAATCAAATAATGTCAGAGATTAATAAGATCCGTTCTAATGTCGATACTATGGTAAACTTAGTGTACATTAGACATACTATCAACACCGAAGACGAGTTTTATGCTAAGGAGCAGGATTTTATAGATGAAAACATGCCAAAGTTTCAAAATGCAGTATCTAAGTATTATAAGGCATTAGTTAACTCGAAGTTTAGAGAAGAATTAGAAAAAGTTTGGGGTAAGCAATTATTTACATTGGCAGAGCTTCAACTAAAAACATTTTCAGAAGAAATTATAGAGGATTTGATTAAAGAAAATAAACTAGTGACTGAGTATGACAAGCTCATAGGTTCAGCAAAAATAAATTTTGAAGGAGAGGAAAGAACCCTTAGTCAAATGGCTCCATTTATGGAATCAAAAGATAGAGATATGAGAAAAAGAGCTTATGAAGCTTATATTAACTTCTTTAAAGAAAATGAATCCAAATTTGATGAGATTTATGATAATTTAGTCAAAGTAAGAACTACCATGGCTAAAAAACTAGGCTTTGAAAATTACGTAGCTATGGGATATGCTCGCATGTCTAGATCAGATTATGATGCTAGTATGGTAGCAAACTATAGAAAACAGGTTTACGAAGACTTAGTACCAGTAGTAGTTGAACTTAAGGATAGACAGAGAAAGAGGCTTGGACTTGATGAGTTTAAATACTATGATGAGCCATTAGAATACACTACTGGAAATGCTACACCTAAGGGAGACCCTGAATGGATATTAGAAAATGGTAAGAGAATGTATAAAGAATTGTCTAAAGAAACAGATGAATTCTTTACGTTTATGGTTGAGAGGGAACTATTAGACTTAGTAAGCAAAAAAGGAAAGATGAGTGGAGGATATTGTACATATATTCCTGATTACAAATCCCCATTCATATTCTCTAACTTCAACGGAACTAGCGGAGATGTTGATGTACTTACTCATGAAGCAGGACATGCATTTCAATCATATTTAAGTAGAGACTATGAAGTTCCTGAATATGGATTCCCAACATATGAAGCATGTGAAATTCACTCTATGAGTATGGAATTTATTACATGGCCGTGGATGGAGCTATTCTTTAAAGAAGAGGTAGATAAGTATAAATTCAGCCATTTAAGTGGAGCAGTTAACTTTATACCTTATGGAGTTACTGTAGACGAATTTCAACACTATGTCTACGAAAATCCTGAGGCAACACCAGAGGAAAGAAAGGCTAAATGGAGAGAAATAGAGAAGAAATATCTTCCATTTAGAGACTATGAGGATAATGACTTTTTAAATAGAGGTGGCTATTGGTTCAGACAAAGTCATATATTTACAGCTCCATTTTATTATATTGATTATACATTGGCTCAAGTATGTGCATTCCAGTTTTGGATTAAAATGAACCAAGACAGAGAAAAAGCTTGGGAAGACTATATTAGACTTTGCAAAGCAGGAGGAAGCAAGTCTTTCTTAGAATTAGTAGAGCTAGCAAATTTAGAAAATCCATTTTTAGATGGTACAATTAAAAAAGTAGTTGGGCCTATAAAAGAATGGCTAGATAGTATAGACGATAGTAAATTCTAATTAAAACTACCCGCTAAGCGGGTAGTTTTAATTTTGAGATGTGTTAATGTAGCTCTAAGTTTACAACAGAATCCTTATTTTTAAAGGTTTTGCTATTTCAATGTTTTTGTACAAAGAACTAATGCATATGCTATAATTAGATAAAGCCATTACGAGAAGAAAGGAAGGTACATAATGCTGAGAATAGAGAATCTCTCAAAAACTTATAAGGGAAGTAAGAAAGCAGTAGATGGACTTAGCTTGAGAATACAAAAAGGTGATATTTATGGATTTATAGGTCATAACGGTGCAGGAAAGACTACTACAATTAAATGTGTTACAGGAATACTAGATTTTGATGAAGGCGAAATATACATTAATGGAAAATCTATAAAAGATGACCCAATAGGTTGCAAGAGGATAATGGCATATATTCCAGACAACCCAGATTTGTATGAAAATATGACTGGAATACAGTATTTGAATTTCATTTCTGATATATTCGGTCTGTCTAAAGAAGTTCGAGAAAGAAATATTGAAAAATATTCTGATGCATTTGAACTTACAAAAAATCTTGGAGATTTGATATCATCATATTCACATGGAATGAAGCAAAAGCTTGCAATCATTTCTGCTCTGATACATGAGCCTAAACTTTTAATTTTAGATGAACCATTTGTAGGGTTAGACCCTAAAGCTTCTCATACTTTAAAAGAATTTATGAGGGAAATGTGCCAAAAAGGCAGTGCAATATTTTTCTCTACTCATGTATTAGAAGTGGCTGAAAAGCTCTGCAATAAAATTGCCATTATAAAGTCTGGAAAGTTAATAGCAAGTGGTGAAACAGAAAAAGTTAAGGGTGATAGTTCACTTGAGCAGTTGTTCTTAGAGGTGACTGAAAATGAATAATGTTAAGCTGCTTCTTAAAGCAAACCTAATTAATTCTTACGGAATAAATAGATTTCTGAAACAATCTTCAAAATCTGAGCAAATAAAGATGTTATTACTTGCAGTAGCAATTTTGTGGGCAATTGTAGTATTATTTAGTTCAGCTTTTAGTTATTTCAATATGGTCTCAGATGTTTTAGTACAGCTTGATTCTTTGTCTGTGCTTTTAGTTATTTCATTTATTAATATAAGCATAGTATCCTTATTTATGAGTATTTATAAAGCATCAGGATATTTGTTTTCATTTAAGGATTATGATTTGCTAATGTCTTTACCTGTAAAGACATCTGAGGTGCTCATATGTAAATTACTCCTTTTATATATTGCAAACTTTATGATAACATTCATTATAGGATTACCTTCATTAATAGCATATGGCATAAAATCTTCAAGCGGAGTTGTATATTATATTTTTGCATTCATTGCATTGTTTTTCATTTCACTTTTTCCAATGATAATAGGGGCAGCATTTTCATTCATAATAGGGAAGATTTCATCGAGGTTTAAATCATCAAATATTGCAATGATAATTGGTTCCTTTGCCTTGTTTCTTTTAATAATGATAGGCTCTAATTTTATAGGAAATGTTTCACCAGAGTTTATTCAGGATATTTCTGGGTTAATGGAAGTTATAACAAAAGCATATTACCCTATTTATCTTTATGTAAATGCATTGGTAAATGTAGATATTTTATACTTAATTGGATTTATATTAATATCAACAATACCATTTTTCCTGTTAGTTTATTTGTTTTCTAAGAGCTTTAAATCTATTAATTCTAAAATGAATGAAAGCTTTAAAGCATCCAACTATAAAATGGAATCTTTAAGAGTATCATCGCCTTTAAAGTCCCTATATAAAAAGGAACTCAGCTTCTATTTTTCATCTCATGTGTACGTTTTAAACACTGCAACGGGTATGGTGATGATGACTATATTAACTATATGTATAGCTGTATTTGGAGGAGATAAGGTAGCTCAGGTTTTGGAATTACCTATGATGGGAGAATTTATATTTCCTGTAGTTACAGCAATTGCATGTATGTGTGTCTGCCTAAGCTGTACAACTTCTTCTTCTATATCACTTGAAGGGAAGAAGCTTTGGATAGTGAAGTCTTTACCAATTGAGCCTATTGAGATCTTAAAAAGCAAAATATTAGTTAATTTAACTATAATTGTTCCTCTTTTGATAATCAACAGTGTAATCCTAGCAGTTTCATTAAGAATAGTACTGGTACAGTATCTATTATTCATAGCTATTACAATTCTATATGCTGTTTTAATTTCAATGACGGGCATAATGGTAAATTTGTATTTGCCTAAGTTTGAGTGGAAATCTCATGCAGAAGTTGTGAAGCAAAGTGCAAGTTCAATGATTTCAATGCTGACAGGGACTATTTTTGTAGCAATTCCAATATTCATATACATTAATATTAAACCTGCAAATTTCAATATTTTTTCTATAATAGTAGCTTTAGGCTTGTTTATTTTAAACATAATTTTATGGATAATCATAAAAACTAAAGGAGTAAAAATATTTGAGCTGCTGAACAGTGAGTGAAAAACTCATTGGCTTCAGCTTTTTTCTTTAAAAAACTAAGATGGGAGTTTAAAGAATTGACAAATGTTGAATAAGTTAAATTATGAAAAAATGAAAAGGTCATAGTAGAAAATTTAAGTATAGTATTAATTAAAATATTATGAAAACAGAATTTCCAAAAAAACAGAAAATTGGTTTACATAATACAGAAAAAAAGGTTATTCTCATAGCGAGAATAACCTTTTTTCCTTTTCTCAGTATATTATAGACTAAAAATACTAAACATACAAGAGATAATTTGAAATAATGAGTAAAATCTAATTTCTGTTATATAATAAATATCTCGCATAATAGTATCTTGAATTTGATAGATACAAAGCCTTTATTTTTTGTGATTAATTGTATAGAATTAGTATACTGCCATTTCACCGCGTATAAGTTATTTACTTATTTTTATAATACGGGAGGTGCAAGAAGACTATGCAAGCTATGAAACACCCTGCATATGAAGAAGAAAAAAGATTTTTAGAAGGTATTTGTCAATATATGAGTGAAGAGATAAATCATCTAAGAGAAGAAACGGAAGAAATGGATAATGAATTATCGAAACTTAAAAGGTCAGTAGGCGGCAGCTATAGTGATGATGTTATCGCAAAAACAACAATTTATGAAGCTAAAAAAAGAAAGCTTAATAAGCTTAGGAAAGCTGAAAGTAAGCCCTATTTCGGCAGAATTGACTTTAAGGATATAGATAAGTCAGAATATGAAACCTTCTATATTGGAAAAACAAGCCTAACTAGAAGAGATGATGATAAGATGCTCATACTTGACTGGAGAGCTCCTATGGCCAGCTTATATTATAGTGGTGAAATAGGAGAAGTGATGTATAAGGCTCCAGGGGGGTTAATAATTGGAGATTTAAAGCTTAAAAGACAGTATGAGATAGAAAATAAGAAGTTAATCAATATATTTGATAAAGGACTTACTCCTATGGATGAATACTTGCAATCTGCCCTATGGGAGAAGAAGGACAACAGGTTAAGGGATATAGTTAATACTATACAAAGTGAACAAAATGAAATTATTAGAGCAGATAAAGGAAAGGTTTTGATTGTACAAGGAGTAGCAGGTAGTGGAAAAACTACAATTGTGCTTCACAGAATAGCATATCTCATGTACACATATTATGAAGTATTTGATGCAGATAAGCTGCTTATTATAGTGCCAAATAGACTCTTCTTAAACTACATTTCTGATGTACTGCCAGACTTAGGAGTTGAGGAAATAAAACAATATACATTTGAAGACCTTGCAATGTCATTGTTAAACAAAAAATATAAACTTGTAAGTAGTGAGAAAAAGTTTTATCAATTGTTAGACTATCAAAACTTATCGGAGGAATACAGAAAGCATTTAAAATTCAGCTCATTTTTTAAAGGGTCAATGCTGTTCAAAAAAATAATAGATAGATATGTTGATGACTTATCTTCAAGCTTCGTTCCCAAAATTGATATAAAAATAAAAGACTTTGTTATTTATTCTTATGAAGAAATTCTTAAAATGTATGAAGAAGACTACAAATACTTGCCTATAGTTCCCAGAGCAAAGAGAATTAGAAAATATATTGAAGCAAATATAGAAGAAAGAGTTAAAAAGCTTCAATCAAGGATTACGAAGAAATATGATAAAAAGGTAAAGGCTTTAAAGGCATCTGTAGAAGATATAGAGTCTATCAGAGATAAGATTATTCAAATTTTTGATGAAAGAGATAAATTAAATGAAGAAATAGGTAAGTCCATACATGGAGCTATAAGAGATTATTTTAATCAATGGCAGAGTTTTGAGATAGATAATTTGTATAAGACGCTGCTGACTAACTATGATAAATTGATAGCTTATATTGATGAACCTATTGAAGAAGAAAAAATAAAATTTGTTTGTGATTATTCTAAGTCTATATTTGACAATGAAATGATAGAAAGGGAGGATTTAGCAGCCTTATTGTACTTACATTTTAAACTTGAAGGTTTATCTTTAAAGGGCAAGTATAACCATATAGTAATAGATGAGGCTCAAGATTATAGTGCACTTCAAATGTATATCTTAAGGCAGCTCAGCAGTAACGATTCCTTTACTATAGTAGGAGATATATCACAGGGGATATATTCATATAAGGGTATAGGAAATTGGAAGGAATTAATGAGGGAAGTGTTTTCAGATTGTGATAAAGAACTTCTGTATTTAAAAACCTGCTATCGTTCTACAATGGAAATAATGAATTTTGCTAATGAAGTCATTAAGAAGCTGGGAAAAGATGATATTACACTTGCTGAGCCTGTCCTTAGATCAGGAGATAAACCTTTAATAATCAAGAAAAATAATACGAATGAAATCGTACTGGATATTGCTAAGAGAATAGAAGAATTAAAGGTTGAAGGATATAAGTCAATTGCTGTAATATGTAAAACTGCAGAAGAAAGTTTACAAGTATATGAAGAGTTAAGAAAAACTATTAAGGACGACATAAATTTAATAACAGATAAAGATACATCTTATTCAGGCGGAATAGTTGTAATTCCTGCATATATATCAAAAGGATTAGAGTTTGACGCTGTAATAGTATTTAACTGTTCTAGTGATAATTATATTATGGATGAGCTTCATATAAAGCTTCTTTATGTTTCTATAACTAGACCTCTTCATAAGTTATTTATCTATTATGAAGGTAATCCATCTGAATTATTAGATGTGGACAGCAAATATTTCAATCATAATTAAGGAGTTTTATAGCTTAAGGTAAAGTACCTTCTTAACGGTTATAATTTCAACAATTAATACCATCTAGTTTTATTATTTGGTATATCAAAGAAATTAAGGACTGCTGTTCAATGAAAGAATAAAATTTATTGGACTTCAGTCCTTTTTCATGCAAGAACCAAAAATAGATTTCAAAATAATAGAAGAATATAAGTATCTGAGAGATTACAAAAAAGTGCTAGATAGTTTTAAAAATATTTTACCTTTTAAATGAATAGTAGCAAAAATAGCCTAAAAAATGGATAAAAAAAGAAATATCAGTAGCTGCTTATTCAGCGACTTTGAGATACTTCCCTTAATTTTGTTGATTAAACTGAGTTAATTTTTACAATAGGGAATCTGGGTGTAACAAAAGGAGGTAAGATGCCAGTTGGTTTTAATAAGGCTTACTAACAAACTTATTACCCTTAATATAGAATCTCCAAGGAAAATCTTTTGCTTCCTCAGCATAATCTATTCCTATTCTTGTAGTTTCTACTATTTGGAAATTTTCATCTTCTCCTGTGCATATATATAATCTGTCTTTAGTCAAATCTTCTCCATTTAATTCTCTTGTAATTCCAAAGGCTTTACAAAGCTTTCCAGGACCATTAGTAAGGCCGATAATCTGTGCTTTTTTCAATTGGTCAAGAGGTTTTTTATATCTATTTAGAGACATTATCTCTAAGCCTTCAATAGGCTCTAATGCTCTTACAAGAACAGCTTGCGCTACATCTTTTTCTGCGGCTACTACATTAAAACAATTGTACATTCCGTATATCATATAAACATATGCATGTCCTTCTTCTCCGTACATGACTTCTACTCTAGGAGTTCTTCTTCCATTGTAACTATGAGCAGCCTTATCAATAAATCCCATATATGCTTCAGTTTCAACTATTTTTCCTATTAACTTATCATTGCCATTATTAAATACTAGGTATTTACCTAATAACTCTTTTGCAAGAACTATAGCTGTTTTTTTATAAAAAGATCTTTCAAGTTTAATCATACACTTATTCCTTTCTATGTAATTTTTTATAACGAATAGGAAAGTCCTAAAAAACTTTCTTAATTTTTTTATTTTTCGCTAAAGGCTTTCTTATAATTGACAAGAAAGTCTTGTTCTATATAGATATTATTTTATCTTGATATATAAAATATTAGTAAGCATATATACTTAATGATATAATTAAAATCAGAAATTGTTAAGTAGGTATAATTTGTAGCTTATATATATTTTAACTTTTATTAGAGTACACAGATAATGAATGGAGGGGTTTTATGATTAAGCTAGAGGGAATTGAAAAAATGAACGATAAACAGAGACTGGAATATTTACTTTTATGCCTTGAAGGTCAACTAAGCTCAGAAAATAATGCCTTAGCCAATATCTCCAATGCATCTGCTCTAATATATGCAATTGTAGATAGACTTAATTGGGCTGGTTTTTATTTCATTAGAGGAGAAGAGTTAGTTTTAGGACCATTTCAAGGACTTCCAGCTTGTAATAGAATAAAGCTAAATACTGGAGTCTGCGGTACAGCTGCAGCTACTAGAAAAACTCAGATTGTGCCTAATGTGCATGAATTTCCTGGTCATATAGCCTGTGATTCTGCATCAAATTCTGAACTTGTAGTACCTATTATGAAAGATGGTAAGGTTTATGGTGTGCTAGATTTAGATAGCCCAGAGTTTGGAAGATTTACAGAGCTTGAAGCAGAATATTTCGAGAGATTTGTTGATAAGCTTAATCAATATATTGATTGGAGTGAAATATAATAGCTGCTTACTAATGAGAGCAGCTATTATAAAATTTAATATTGTTGAATTATAAAACCTAGCGAAAGAATCTCGAACTTAATATAGCTAAGTTGAGATTTTTGCTAGGTTTTATAATAATATTCTCTTCTATATTTTTTAAGACTATTTTCTATTAGCTTTTTCTATTGTAACTCTTTTACCTTTTATTTTAACACTTCTTGATAAGGCTAAAATTTCATTGGCATATTCTAAAGGTATATCTACGAAAGAAAATTTGTCAAATATGTCAATTGCACCGATTTTCTTTCCAGGAAGACTGGTTTTTGAAGCTATTGCTTCTACTATATGTTTAGGCTGTACTCTATCTCTACTTCCTATATTGATAAACAATCTTGCCATTCCCTTTTCAGCACCAGTATCTCTGTAATCCAAATCATCAATATCAGAAAATTCTTCTTTGCCATTATTAGTTATTATTGACTTTAGCAGTGCAGCAGCAACATCTATAGTAGTTATATAATTTTCTTGAATTCCAATGTTAAGCTCTTCAAGTATCTTTTCTATATAATTTGCATATTTAGTAAGATTATTTTTCTCTAAGGTATCCCTTAAATCATTAATTATATTGTTAACTTTGCTTTCCTCGATATCAGATAGAGTAGGAGGAGTCATAAGTGTAATTTTAGATTTTGTGTATCTTTGTATGTCTTTTAATCTATAGAATTCTCTACCTGATACAAATGTAAAGGCTCTACCAGTTCTACCAGCTCTACCAGTTCTGCCTATTCTGTGTACATAGTACTCCTCATCATTAGGAATATCATAGTTAAAAACTGCTTCTACATTGTCTACATCTATTCCACGAGCTGCCACATCAGTAGCTACTAGAATTTCAATTGCACCACTTCTAAACCTAGACATTACTCTGTCTCTCTGAGATTGCTTCATGTCGCCGTGCAGAGCTTCTGCTAAATAGCCGCTAGATTGGAGCCCCGAAGTTACTTCATCTACACGCTTTTTAGTGTTGCAAAATACAAGTGCCAGCTTAATTCCTTCCTTATCAATAATTCTTGAAAGGACTTCTAATTTTGCAGATTCTCTAACTTCTAGATAATATTGCTCTATTCTAGGCACTGTAAGTTCCTTATGAATTGCTTTAACTAAGACTGCATCCTTTAAGTATTTAGAAGTCAAATCCATAATTTCCTTAGACATAGTGGCAGAAAAGAGAACAGTCTGTCTATCTGAAGGCACTTTTTCAAGTATTGCATCTATGTCTTCTCTAAATCCCATGTTTAACATTTCGTCTGCTTCGTCTAATACTACAATTTTCAATTCATTTAATTTTATAGTATGTCTTCTCATGTGGTCTATCAATCTTCCTGGTGTTCCTATAATGATCTGAGGTCGCTTTTTTAGTGCAGATATTTGGCGTTCTATGGGTTGACCTCCATAGATTGGAAGTATCCTAACTCCCTTTTTATATTTAGATACATTTTTTAGTTCCTCAGAAATTTGAATAGCCAGCTCTCTTGTAGGACACAGGATTAATGTCTGTATGCTTTCGTTTTTCGGATCTACCATCTCAATAGCAGGGATACCAAAAGCACAAGTCTTTCCTGTACCTGTTTGAGCTTGGCCAATTATGTCCTTTCCTTCCATTATGAGAGGAATGGATTGAGATTGTATTGGAGTTGCCTCCTCAAATCCCATTTCAGCAACTGCTCTTTCTATTTCTGGTGATAGATTTAATTCTGTAAAAGTTAAATTTCTCATATTTCATTTCCCTTTTCTATTATGTTTTTTTATTTTAAATCTTTTAAATAATTCTATATTAACTTTTTATAAAATGGTTATTATTCCTATTTAAACCATACTAATTATAAGTTATTATCTTTATAATAGCAACAAAAATAATTCAAGTATGACCTTAAAATTTTTAAATGTGGAATATGGGAGCTTCTCTTTTATTCTACCCAAAAACAATTAACGTATGCAGTTTATGTGTATGTTATAATATAATTAGATCGAAAATATAAATTTTTTTATGCTAGAAAGGTGGTTCAATGGAAATAAGTAAGAAAAAAGTAGCAGTAGGATTAAGCGGAGGGGTAGACAGTACTGTAGCAGCTTATTTGCTTAAGCAGCAGGGATATGATGTTATAGGATTGACTATGATTCTTTTTGATACTTTTGATGAAAAAGGAAATATAAAAGAGCCTGATTATGTAGAAGATGCTAGATATGTAGCAAAGGTTTTAGGTATTCCTCATTATACAGTTGATTTACGACGAGACTTTGATATTTTTGTAAAAAAAGAGTTTATTGATGAATATATTAACGGGAGAACTCCTAATCCTTGTGTAACCTGTAACAAAAAAATAAAATACGGAAAATTAATTGAGATTGCTAATGGGTTAGGTGCTTATTATATAGCGACGGGACACTATGCAAATATTATTTATGATAAAGAATTAAAAAGGTATAGAATATATTCAGGTCAAGCGGATAGAAAAGACCAAGCTTATGTATTACATTCTCTTACACAAGAACAGTTAAAACATATTATACTACCTATTAGTAAATTCAGTTCAAAAGCAGAAGTAAGAGAAATAGCAAATAAGATAGATATTAATATAGCCAAAAAATCAGATAGTATGGGAGTTTGTTTTATACAAGGTAAAGATTATGGAAAATATATTTCTCATGAAAGGCCTAATTTAGTTAAAAAAGGGTATTTTTTAGATACTCAAGGTAATATAATTGGAGAACATAAGGGAATTGTAAACTATACTATAGGTCAGCGTAGGGGGTTAGGGCAATATTTTAATAAGCAAATGTTTGTTGTAGAAATAAATGCAAAAGATAATACAGTAGTACTGGGAGAGGATAAAGACACTTATTCTAAGGGACTAATAGCAAAGGATGCGAATTTTACTATATTTGATGAATTAGAGGGAACAATTACAGTAGATTCGAAGGTTTGCCAATGGGGCTTGCTTTTGCCCTCAACTGTTACGAGCCTAGGTGAAGGTAGAGTAAAAGTAGTTTTTCATAAAAAGGAAAGAGCAATTGCTCCAGGCCAATCTGTAGTGTTCTATAGAGGAAAAGAGATCATAGGTGGTGCCAAGATAGAGTCAATAATAAGAGATTGACAAAAAAACAATTAGTTTGTTTAATTAAGGGTATAAAGTGTGATATACTAAAAATATTGTTTTATATATAATGATAGAGGTGGTCAAGATGAAGTTATGTTCCATATGCAAGAAAAATATTGCCGTTTTATTAACTACCAAAATAGAAAACGGTAAGACAGAGGTTACAGGCATATGTATGGAATGTGCAAAGAAATTGGGGATTCCAGTAATAGATCAGCTCATGCAGCAAATGAATATGAAGCCTGAAGACCTGGAAAATTTAACTAAACAGATGAATAGTGTCTTTCAAGATGAAAATATAGATGATATAGATGCAGAAAATCCATTTGTGAGCTTTATCAGTGGTATGAATTCAAATAAGAATGATGAGCTTGAGCCAAAAGCTAAAAATTCAAATTTAGATATAAAAGAAAAAGAATCTGATTCAAAAGAAGAAAAGAAGCTTCGCAGAAAGAAAAAGAAGTATTTAGATACCTATGGTACAAATTTGACTAACAAAGCATTAGAAAAGCAAATAGACAGAATTATAGGAAGAGATAGAGAAATTGATAGAGTAATCCAAATATTAAATCGAAGAACTAAAAATAATCCTGTGCTTATTGGAGAACCTGGAGTTGGTAAAACAGCTATAGCTGAAGGACTAGCAGTAAGAATTGCTGAAAGACGAGTTCCTGCAAAACTCTACGATGCAGAGGTATACCTTTTAGATTTAACTGCAATAGTAGCAGGAACTCAGTTTAGAGGACAATTTGAAGGACGTATGAAAGCTATCATAGATGAAGCCAAAGAACTGGGCAATATAATATTAGTCATTGATGAGATTCATAATATAATGGGTGCAGGGGAAGTTCATGGTGGAGTGATGAATGCTGCAAACATTCTTAAGCCATCTCTAGCAAAGGGAGAAATACAAGTTATAGGCACTACAACATTAGAGGAATACAGGAAGCATATAGAAAAAGATTCTGCTTTGGAAAGAAGATTTCAGCCTGTAATGGTTGAAGAACCAACAGTCGAAGAAACAATTGAAATTTTAAAAGGTATAAAAGGATATTATGAAGACTATCATAAAGTTCAAATACCTGATGAAACAATAGAAGCAGCAGTAAAGCTTTCTGAAAGATATATAGCTGATAGATTTTTACCAGATAAAGCTATAGACATAATTGATGAAGCAGGTTCAAGAGTAAATCTAAGAAACATAGCTTTTATTGAATTAGAAAAATCAAAAGAGGAGCTTAAGAGAATACAAGAATTAAAAGAGGCTGCAGCGTTTGCAGATGATTATGAAAAAGCTGCTGAATATAAAATGAAAGAGTATGAAATAGAAGAGAAGATTAGAGAGTTAGAAAAAGCTTGCTCTGAGGTAAAAGTTACTGTTGACGATGTGGCTTATGTAGTAGAAGCTTGGACCAAGATTCCTGTTCAAAAAATTACTAAGGAAGAGGCTGAAAAGCTGTTAAATCTTGAGGAAATTTTGCATAAAAGAGTAATAGGTCAACATGAAGCAATTGTAAGCTTATCAAAAGCAATCAGAAGAAATCGCTCGGGTTTTAGAAGGAAGAAAAAACCTGCATCTTTTATTTTTGTAGGACCTACGGGGGTAGGAAAGACTGAGCTGGCTAAAGCACTTGCTAGTGAGCTATTTGGTAGTGAAGAAGCTATGATTCGTGTAGACATGTCAGAATTCATGGAAAAACACACTGTATCTAAGTTGATAGGAGCTCCTCCAGGATATATTGGCTATGATGATGGAGGACAATTGACAGAAAAAGTTAGAAGAAGACCGTATTCAGTCATATTACTTGATGAAATAGAAAAGGCTCATCCTGACGTATTTAATATGCTACTTCAAATATTAGAAGATGGTAGACTTACTGATAATCAAGGAAGAACTGTTTTCTTCGAAAACACAATTATAATAATGACATCAAATGCAGGAACTAGTTTTAATGCAAATACTTTTGGATTTGCTAGAGAGGGATATGTAGCTTTAGAAAACAGGGCAAAAGAGGCACTAAAGCAGACGTTTAGACCTGAATTCTTAAATAGGGTAGATGAGGTTGTCGTATTCAACCACCTATCTAAAGAAGAGCTGCGTCAAATTGTTGACTTAATGCTTAAAGAAGTAGTAGAAGATGTTCAAGCTAAAGGTATGAGTATTCAGGTATCTGATAAAGCGAAGGACTTTTTAGTTGAAAAAGGATATGATGAGAAATATGGTGCTCGACCTTTAAGAAGAGCTATTCAACGATATATTGAAGATGAAATTGCAGAGCTATATTTAAAGAGGGTATTCGAAAAAGGGTATACTATAAATGTTGATGTAGAAGATGGAAGTATAGTTGTCAAATAAGCTGCTGAAAAATTCAGCAGTTTTATTTTAATTATTAATTGTAATCGTTGAATTATGAAATATTTTATGGTAAAATTCAAAAAATGTGAGAAAAACTTCTATTAATATTAATGAAAAATGAAACTTTTTTAGCTACTGTGTAAGCGACTAACTGAAATCAAAGATTTTGGCAATTTGTTTAAAATTTGTAATGAAAGTTTTTTTAAAAAATAAATAATTGACGAATAACTTTTCTTTTTATTATAAGAAAAGCTTTTAAATTAATAATATTAATATATTATTATATATAGAAGCTTTCAAAATTTATTTATAATAAACTCACTAAAGGGGAAATGATTATATGAGAGAATATAGTGTGTTTGATATATTAGGTCCAATTATGGTTGGTCCATCTAGTTCTCATACTGCAGGAGCTGCTAGAATTGGGAAAGTGGCAAGGTATATTGCAGGCGATGACTTTAATTCAGTTACATTTTATCTTCACGGCTCTTTTGCTAAAACTTATAAGGGACATGGTACTGATAAGGCTTTAGCAGCTGGAATTCTTGGAATGGAACCTTACGATGAGAACTTAAAAAATTCGCTAGATATTGCTAAAGAAAAGGGAATCAAGGTTTCATTTGAAGAAGCTGATTTAGGTATACAGCATGAAAATACAGTGAAAATAGTATTTCATAATAATGATGGTACTAAAACTGAAGTAACAGGTTCATCTATTGGAGGAGGAAATATATTAATTACAAATGTTGATGGATTCAATGTCAAGATGACAGGGGATCATCCAACATTAATTGTGGTTCAAAATGACAAAAAAGGTATTATTAGTAAGGTTACTTCAATTCTTTCACAGAATGATATAAATATCGGGACAATGAAAGTGAGAAGAAAGAAAAAAGGTGTTGAAGCCTATATGATTATCGAAACAGATGATGAAATCACTGAAGATGTAATTAAACAGCTAGAAAGCACAGAAAATGTTCTTGAGGTAAAAGTGATTAATCCAGTGAAGAAGAGGTGAAAATATGTTTAACCATGGATATGAGCTATTGGAATTAACTAAGGAATATAATGCTAAGATATCTGAAATAGTAATAAAAAGAGAATGTGAGCTTTCAGGAGTATCAGAATCAGAGCTAAGAGATAGAATGAAAAATGTTTTAGATGTTATGAAAAGCTCTGCTAGAAAAAGTATTGAAGAAGAAGTTAAATCAGTAGGTGGAATCATAGGTGGAGATGCAAAAAAAGTAGAAACTTACAGGAAAAAAGGTAGAACAATTTGTGGTGATACAATAAATAAGGCTATGGCTAGAGCGCTTTCAACTTCTGAAGTAAATGCTGCAATGGGAAGAATATGCGCATCACCTACTGCTGGTTCATCAGGAATTATTCCAGCTGCTATAATAACTGTTGCAGAGGAATTTGATCTTGAAGAAGACGATATGATAGATGCTATGTTTACGTCAGCAGGTATAGGAACTATAATAGCTCAAAATGCTACTGTATCAGGAGCGGAAGGCGGATGTCAAGCAGAATGTGGTTCAGCAGCGGCAATGGCAGCTGCAGCCATAGTAGAAATGGCAGGCGGAACTCCAGAGATGTCTCTTAATGCAGCAGCTATTGCTTTAAAAACTGTATTAGGGTTAGTATGTGATCCAATAGCAGGATTAGTAGAAGCACCTTGTGCTAAAAGAAATGCTTCTGGAGTAGTAAATGCAATGATGTCTGCTGATTTAGCTTTAGCTGGAGTTAAGAGTGTTGTGCCATTTGATGAGGTAGTGGATGCTATGTATAGAGTAGGAAAGTCACTTCCTATGGAACTCAGAGAAACTGCTTTAGGTGGTTTAGCTACTACTGAAACAGGAAAAGAAATTAGTAAAAGAATTTTTGGAAAATAGTATTAGTAGCATACAGTATATTTTTATCATAATAATGCAAATTAAATATAAGGAATGATGAGAATGGTAAATGGGAACAAAAGCATAAAAGTTGTAGTAGGTATGTCTGGAGGAGTAGATTCCTCAGTAACAGCATATATTTTAAAGGAACAAGGATACGATGTCATTGGTATATTTATGAAAAATTGGGAAGAGAAAGACGAAGCAGGAGTGTGCACTGCTGAGGCTGACTACGAGGATGTTAGGAGAGTAGCTACACAACTAGGAATTCCCTATTATACTGTTAATTTTACTAAAGAGTATTGGGACAGAGTGTTCACGTATTTTTTGGATGAGTATAGAAAAGGAAGAACTCCCAATCCAGATGTAATGTGTAATAAGGAAATAAAATTTAAAGCATTTTTAGATTATGCAATGAAGCTTGGAGCAGATTATATAGCAACTGGGCATTATGCTAGAGTTGATTATATAGATGGAGAATACAAATTGTTAAGAGGTGTAGATAATAACAAAGATCAAACTTATTTTCTATGTACACTAGGTCAATATCAGCTTTCTAAAAGTATGTTTCCTGTTGGGCATTTGAAAAAATCTGAAGTGAGAGCCATAGCAGAGAGGGAAGGACTAGTAACAGCAGGTAAAAAAGATAGTACAGGTATATGCTTTATTGGGGAAAGGGATTTTGATAAATTTCTAGATAATTATCTTCCTGCTCAACCAGGAGATATTATGACATTAGATGGCAAGGTTATAGGAAGGCACTCTGGTCTAATGCACTATACACTAGGACAAAGAAAGGGACTTGGAATTGGAGGAATCGGAACCGGTGAACCTTGGTTTGTTGTGGATAAAGATTTAGAGAAAAATGTTCTTTATGTAGTACAAGGTGATAAACATCCTATGTTGTATTCTAAAGGACTTATAGCTGCTGACCTTAGTTGGGTAAGCGATAGACCAAAACCAAAGAGGTTTGAATGTACAGCGAAGTTTAGATATAGGCAGCCAGATAATGAGGTAAGTGTAGAATTATTTGATAATAACAGATGTAGAGTAATGTTCAAAGAACCTCAGAAAGCTGTTACCCCAGGTCAAGCGGTAGTATTTTACAATGGCGAAGAATGCTTAGGTGGAGGCATAATTGATAGTATAATACGCGAATAAAAATAGCATAATTGTAGTAGAATAATAGCTTAATTTAACTTGAATATTATTCTGCTACAGTTTGCTATTGATAATAAATATATTTTAGGGAGTGAGCGCTTTGAGTAGGATTTTAGAAAATCTTGAGCCAAAAGCTGTGTTTAGATTTTTTGAAGATTTGACACAGATACCAAGATGTTCAGGTAATGAAAAGGCAGTAAGCGATTATTTAGTAAATTTTGCCAAAGACAGGAATTTAGAGGTTATTCAAGACGAAGCTTTAAACGTTATAATTAAAAAGCCTGGAACAAGGGGCTATGAAAATGCTCCAACAGTAATTTTACAAGGACATATGGATATGGTATGTGAGAAAAATAAGGATATAGACCATGATTTTTCTAAAGAACCATTAAAGCTTAGAGTAGAAGATGACTTTGTAATGGCTACAGGAACTACACTAGGAGCAGATAACGGAATTGCTGTGGCATATGCTTTAGCTATATTAGATTCGGACGAAATACCACATCCTCCACTAGAAGTACTTATAACTACTGAAGAAGAAACTGGAATGGGTGGAGCAAATAGATTAGACCCAAATAATTTAAAAGGAAAGATACTAATAAATATAGATTCTGAAGAGGAAGGTACTTTACTTGTAAGCTGTGCAGGTGGAATAAGAAATATTATCAGTATACCTATTGAATGGAATAGCAGTCCAGATGGTTACACAGCATATAACTTAAGAGTCAGAGGACTAAAAGGTGGCCACTCTGGTATGGAAATCAATAAAGAGAGAGGAAACTCTAATATCATACTAGGTAGAATTCTTAAGGGAATATCAGCTAATAATGATATGTATATAGCAGAAATTAGCGGCGGAGCAAAAATGAATGCTATACCTAGGGAAAGTGATGCAGTTATCTTAATAAAAGACAGCGATAAATCTAAAATTGCTGAAGAGATCAAAGAATGGAATAGAGTTATTGGGAATGAATTAAAAGCTTCAGACCCAGGAGTTAAAGTAGAATTAGAGACATCAAACTCTACATATGTAAGAGTATTTTCTAAAGAAACTATGAAAAAAGTCATTGCAGCATTAGTTTTGATTCCAAATGGAGTTCAAACAATGAGTATGGAAATAGAAGGATTAGTTCAGAGTTCAACTAATTTAGGAGTTTTAACTACTAATAAAGATGAAGTATTACTCGAATGTGCAGTTAGAAGTTCAGTTAAAACTTTAAAATTAGATATTGTTAGAAAAATGGAAACATTAGCAGAGCTTTTAGGTGCAAGCTCATCAACTTCAGGAGACTATCCTGCTTGGGAATATAGAAAAGATTCGTATATAAGAGAAGTATTTGTAAACTCATATAAAAAGCTCTATGGTAAAGAGCCAATAATTACAGCTATACATGCTGGACTAGAGTGTGGATTGTTTGCTGAAAAGTTTGATGATTTGGATATGATTTCACTTGGACCAAATATGTATGAGGTACACACTCCAAATGAACGCTTAAGTATTTCATCAACTAATAGAGTTTGGAATTACCTACTAGATGTATTAAAGTCCATTAAATAAGAAAAGCTATTAATAAAGATTAATAATTAAATATTTTTTAAGGCTTATTATGGAAAGTCCTTTAAATGTAGGACTTTCCTATTCATTATGTTTTTCTATTGAACATTAAATTAAGGCTGCTTTTCTTAAGCTGTGCATAAGTAAGTTGCATAAAATCAAAGATTTTGCAAATTGCTTATAGTACATTGACAGAAAGAAGATTATAAAGTAAAATTTCCTTATTTGTTACAAAAAAATTTTTTAATTTTTAAATATAATCTATATATTAATTTCAGAAAATGATATTATATAATAAACATACTATTTAGGTATGAAATAAATAATAAAGGAGAATGAGAATATGACAGATAACAAACATAAAGATGGATGCTGCTGTGGTCACGACCATGAACATGAATATGAACATGATAATTGTGGATGTGGACATGATCATGAAGAAATGGAGATAATGACTCTAACTTTAGATGACGGTAGTGAGATGGAGTGTCAAGTTATTGGAGTCTTTGAAATAGAGGACCAAGAGTATATAGCTTTGCTTCCTTTAGGTGAAGAAAATGTATTACTTTACAGATATAGTGAAACTGAAGAAGGAATAGAGTTAGAAAATATTGAAGACGACAGCGAATATGACCTTGTTGTAGAAGCATTCTATGACTTATTTGGTGATGACGAATACGACTACGAAGATTATGATGAAGAGGAAGACGAAGAATAATTTGAAGAATAATTTATAATAGATAAGTACTTCGGAATGCTGCCGAAGTACTTATGTTTTTAATGCTAAATTATTTTAACAAATGTGAAATTAGTTTAAGACATAATCCTACTTTAAATGAAAAGGGAGGAAATAAAGTTGACTAAAGAATTACAGTTTGCTCAGAAGCTAATTGACTTTATTTATGATAGTCCAAGTAGTTTTCATGTTGTAAAGAACGTAGGAGATATGCTACAGAAAAAAGGCTTTAAAAAACTTGATATTAGAGATAAATGGAACATCAAAAAGGGTGAAAAATACTATATAGAAAAGAATGGAACTGCATTAATAGGATTTGTAGTAGGTCATGGTGATATTGAAGAAGATGGATTTAGAATAATAGGAGCTCATACAGATGCTCCAACATTTAGAATTAAACCAAGTCCAGAAATGGTTGTGGAGAACAATTATTTAAAGCTCAATGTTGAAACCTATGGAGGTCCTATTTTATCAACTTGGTTTGATAGGCCATTAGGATTGGCAGGGAGAGTTAGTTTAAAGTCTGAAAATCCACTATATCCTGAAACAAGGCTTCTAAATATAAATAGGCCTATTCTAATAATTCCTAATTTAGCTATACATATGAATAGAAATGTAAATGAGGGAGTAGAGCTTAACAAACAAAAAGATATGCTGCCTTTGCTTTCTCTAATAGATAAGGAATTTTCAAAAGACAGTTATCTAATTAAGCTAATAGCACAGGAATTAAATGTAGATTCAAGTAAAATAATAGATTTTGATTTATTCTTATATGAGTTTGAAAAAGGAAGTATAGTAGGGTTAAATAATGAATTCATATCTTGTGGTAGATTAGATGATTTAGCTATGGTACATGCTGGAATAGAAGCGCTAATGGACTGCAGTGATTCTAAAGCTACCAAAGTCATGGTATGCTTTGATAATGAGGAAATTGGAAGCAGTACTAAGCAAGGTGCAGATTCACCAATGCTAAAGACAGTTCTAGAAAGAATAGTATATAGTCTTGGAAAAGATAGAGAGGATTTCTTTAGAGCACTGTATAGTTCATTTATTATTTCTTCAGATATGGCTCACGCACTGCATCCAAACTATACAGATAAGCATGATCCTACAAATAGACCAGTAATAAATAAGGGCCCTGTAATAAAGATTAATGCAAACCAATCATATACTACAGACAGTGATTCATGTGCTGTATACGAGATGATATGTGAAAGAGCAGGAGTTCCAGTTCAAAAATTTGTCAATAGATCAGATTTAAGAGGAGGTTCTACTATTGGACCTATATCTTCTACTCACCTCGACATCAGGTCAATAGATATAGGAAACCCTATGCTTTCAATGCATTCTATTAGAGAGCTAGGTGGAGTACTTGATCATTATTATATTAAGAAATCCTTTGATGAATTTTTTAAATTATAGATTTAGATAACCCTTCACTATATTCAAGAAGGTGTTGATTCTGCTTTCTTGGGTTAGAGAAGGGTCTATTATTATATTATTTTTATTTAAGAAGGAGATGTAGATGCACATCATTACAAAGATAGAACAGCAAAAAAACAATATCCGAAGATATTCTATTTTTTTAGATGGAGAATATTCATTTTCGGTTAGTGAAGATACATTAGTTAAACTAAGGCTTAAAAAGGGAATGGAAATTGCTGAAGATAAAATTGAATTTATATTAGAGCATGAGGAAATAAGTTTGTGTAAGTTATATGGATTAAAATTATTAAGCTATAAGGCCAGAAGTGAGCAGGATATAAGAGATAAAATGTCTAAAAGAGGGTATAGTGAAAAGGCTATTGAAGAGGCAATTAAGTATTTAAGAAATCAAAAATATATAGATGACGAGGAATTTGCGAAAAATTACATACGAAGCAGCATAATAAATAAAAAGCTTGGATATAACCGAATTAAAAATGAGCTTTTACAAAAGAAAGTTGAAGGAAAAATAGTAGAAGCTGTTTTTGATGAACTAATTGACAACGATGATGAATATGAAAGAGCTCTAGAGTTAGCTATAAAGAAGAGGAATACTACTTACAAAAACGATGATATACAATCAGCCTATAGAAAGCTTGGGGGATTTTTACAGAGAAAAGGATATTCTACAGATGTTGTAATTAAAGTACTTAAAGAAGTGTTAAAGACTGACTAATACAGATGAAGGGGTGTTAGCGTGAATTATAAACTTGTGGCCATTGATCTAGATGGAACTCTACTTACAGAGGAGAAAAGAATACCTTCAGAAAATGCTGATGTTTTGAAGAAGCTGATAGATAATGGGATAGAAGTAGTAATTGCAACTGGGAGAAGATACTGGTCTGCAAAAAAGTTTCTTAGAGAAATCAACTTGAACTTAACAGTTGTTGCAAACAACGGAACTATTATAAGAAGTATGGATGACGATACCATATTGTTAAGCAAATATTTAGACAAAGAAGATTTTTATAACCTAGTAAAAGAAGGTAGAAAAAGAGATTTGTACCCAATTATTCATGTGGATCATTTTGATGAAGGATTTGACATATTAATTGAATTAGATAAAGAACATAAAAAGTATTCGTCATATTTATATGACATACCAGATAGATATAAGAGAATAGAAGATTTACTGCTGTACGAAAATCCTAAAGTGTTATCAGTAGTTTTTCCTGGAGATATGAATCTTCTTAAGGAATTTCATAGTCTACTTAACGAGACATATAAGGATAAGTATTGTTCTCATATTTTAACTAGCCTGAGCAAAGTGGGGCCAATACTTGAAGTTATGGGACCCTTTGGTTCTAAATGGAAAACCCTTATAGAATATGCTAGAGAAAAGGGAATTTCAAAAGAAGAAATAGTAGCCATTGGAGACGATGACAATGACATAGAAATGATTCAAAATGCAGGTTTAGGAATAGGAATGAAAAATGCTTCTGATGGAGTAAAAAAGGTAGCAGATATAATTACTGAAAAGACAAATGATGAATGTGGAGTGGCAGATATTCTCACTAAGGTTTTCAGGTTATAAATATGGTTTTACATATTTTTGAATAAATATGTAGATGAGCTAATATATTTTACTAAGGATTAAACTGGGGGGAGTGGCTATGAAAATTGCAACAAGCATTGCTTCAATACTTCTTATATTAGGTGCTATTAATTGGGGGCTCGTTGGGTTATTTAATTTAGACTTAGTAGAAACATTATTTAAAAGCAGGAATTCATTAATAGCAAGAATAATATACTCTTTAATAGGATTAGCAGGACTGTATACAATTTTATACTTACTTATCTAACCCAAGCTAATTGAATTGCTTGGGTTTTAATATATTTATTAATCAAAATTACATAACTAAATAGACATAATCTTCATTTTCTGATAGTATTAGAGTGTGTATAATTTGGGTATACTCTATACTAAAATGAAGGAGAGTTTTTAATGAAGGAAAATAAAGTATTAGCAACAGTCAATGGTAAAGAGATAACTGAAAATGAGCTAGAAGTTTTTTTACAAAATCTTGCTCCACAAGTAGCAGCTCAATTCAGTAGTGAAGAAGGAAGAAAGAAACTTTTACAAGAACTTATAAATCAAGAGCTATTTTATCTTGATGCAATTGACAATAATCTTGATAAAGAAGAGAATTTTGTAAAAGAGCTTGAAGCAGTAAAGATAAGTCTTTTAAAACAATATGCAGTGGCTAAAACATTAAATAATATAACTGCTACTGAGGAAGAAATTCAAGAGTTTTATAATAAATACAAAGATACATTTAGAAAACCTGAGAGCCTTAGAGCTAGTCATATATTAGTTGATGATGAAGAAGCAGCGTTAAACATCATAAGTGAAATAAAAGATGGATTGGAATTTTCTGAAGCTGCAAAAAAATATTCAAAATGTCCTTCTAATGTAAATGGAGGAGACCTTGGATACTTTACTAAGGGTAGAATGGTTCCTGAATTTGAAAATGCAGCTTTTGAATTGAATAAAGGTGAGATGAGCAAGCCAGTTAAGACACAATTTGGATATCATATTATATTAGTCACTGATAAAAAAGAAGCTTCTGACAGCTCTATTGAAGAAGTAAGAGATGAATTGGAAAGACAAATTATAATTGTGAAGCAAAATTCTGCTTATAATAAAAAAGTTACTGAATTAACTAATAAATATAAAGTTGTGATTCAATAGTGTAAAAATAAGGGGGATTAACCTCCTTATTTTTATAGGGTTATTCTTAATCCATGGGAGGAGTTTTTATTGGAAGAAAGAAATTATTATAGGGTTTATTCTGATTTTTTAAGGGATAGATATGGAGTAAAAGTATATAAGCTGCCTATAAATCTTCCTCTTACTTGTCCAAACAGAGATGGATGTGTTGGATATGGAGGATGTATTTTTTGTGGAGAAGAAGGAGCTGGATTTGAGAATCTTTCTAACACTATTTCTGTGAAAGATCAACTTATTGAAAATATGAATTACATAAGAAAAAAATATAAGGCTGAAAAATTCATAGCATATTTTCAAAACTTCTCAAATACATATATGAGCTTAGAATTGTTTAAGAAATACATTTTTGAAGCTATAATGGAAGATATAGTAGAAATAAGCATATCTACTAGGCCAGATTGTATAGCTGATTCTTACTTAGAATTCCTTTCATCAGTAGAGAAAGAACATGGCATTAAAATAAATATTGAGTTAGGATTACAGACAGTTAATTATCATACGCTAAAGAAAGTAAACAGAGGTCATACATTAGCTGAATTTATAGATAGTGTAATAAGGATAAAACGTTATGGTTTTGATATATGTGTGCATATAATTTTAAATTTACCTTGGGATAACATAGATGATATAATTGAATGCGCTAAAATACTATCTGCTTTATCTATAGAACAGGTGAAACTTCATTCACTTTATGTAGTGGAAAATACAGTACTAGGAAAAATGTATAAAAATAATGAAGTAACTCTTCTATCAAAAGAAGAATATATAGACAGGGTAATAACATTTCTTGAATATCTCCATCCTGATATAGTAATTCAGAGGATAATTGGAAGAGCACCAGAAGAAAATACTCTTTTTGTTAATTGGAATACAAGCTGGTGGAAAATAAGAGATGAGATTCTTGAAAAAATGGAAGAGAAAAAAACATATCAAGGGAAAAAATGTGATTATCTAAATGGAAAAGCTCTTATGAAATTTAAAAATGAAGAGAGTATATGACAAAAAGTAGCTTGTATTTAGTGATAAAATTTTAATTATACTTTGTAATTGAAAAATAAGTAGGTAGATTTGGTAATTTCTGAGGGAAATAGAAAATCTCTTGATTTATATATAAAATAGTGAGGGAGAAAATATACTATGAGAAGAAGAAAAAAACCCGGTGCTAAAGATGCATTGTTAGAACTAAATCATATGTTGATATTAAATCCAGAGGAATATAAGGGAAAATGGGAGAATATTTCTGGGGGCAAAAAAATACATGTAGAACTTGGAACTGGGAGAGGGCAATTTATAAACACTTTAGCAGAAAAACATAAAGATATATTTTTCATAGGTATAGAAATAAAAGAGGAAATTCTGTTAGATGCAGTAAAAAAATCAATCGACAAAGGAATAGATAACGTTAAATATTTATGGTATAACATTAGCGACATTGACTTAATTTTTGGTGAAAACGAAATAGAAAGGCTTTATATAAATTTCTGCGACCCTTGGCCTAAAAAAAGACACAGTAAAAGAAGGCTTACCCATAGAAATTTCTTAAATAAATATAAAAAAATATTGAAGAAGGGCGGAGAAATACATTTCAAGACTGATGGTGAAGAGCTCTTTGAATTTTCATTAAATGAGTTTCTTGAAATGGGATATGTAGTTAGGGATGTATCTTTAAATCTATACAGAAATGAAAATGTTGACACAGTAAAAACTGAATACGAGGAAAAGTTTATCAGTCAAGGGAAAAACATATATAGTTTGATAGCAAAAAATGAAGAATAGGCAGAGGAGTTCTGCCTATTGATTAGAACCTATTTTAATGAAGGAGTAAAAGTAGCGCAATCTGTTTCTTGAGTAGAAGTAGCATTTCTTGGTTGAATTTCTATACTTGCAGCAGTACAATTATCTCCTTCTGCATAATAATAGCAAGTGTTAACTACACATTTAACTCCTGATAAATGTCTATCTGTTTTTTCAATACGCATCAAATATACCTCCTTAATTTAATTTTACTTCATCTATTAGTGTGTGAAAATGTAGACGAAATATTCATAGATTCGATAATTTAATTAAAATAGTTGAAAAACATATAAAAAATATGTATCATATGTAATATGGGGAGTTAACTCAGCTGGTAGAGTGTCACCTTGACATGGTGGAAGTCGTAGGTTCGAGTCCTATACTCCCCACCATATCTACATAATAAAATGGATAACTTTTGAGTATTATAAAGTTTTTTAAAAGCATTTGAAAATTACCAATAAAGGGCTATACTGAATCAGTCAGACTTTATGGCTGATTTTTTTATTGCAGAAAAAGGAGACTGAGTTGTTGAAAAACTAGTCAAGACAAATGATTTCCAAAAAAATCAGAAAGAGTCTTATAAAACTCTAGAACTAGGGATATATTGTTTTATTCTTAAATGGGAATTATAATATACATACGTGTTAAAAAAGATTTAAATATCTCCGTAGAGAGTGTTTTGCTGTATATTGGTATTGTAATAACAATGGGGTGAAGAGATGAAGTTACCGTTAGCTTTTATAGAAAAGATGGAAAGGCTTTTAGGAACAGAATATAATGAATTTATTTCTGCTTTTGATAATGAGCATAACAAAGGAATCAGAGTGAATACAACAAAAATATCAGTAGAAGAATATCTGAAGATTACCCCTTTTGATCTTAAACCAGTACCTTGGTGTAAAGAAGGATTTTACTATGCAGATGATGAAGAGCAGGACAGACCCGGAAAACATCCTCACTACCACTGTGGATTGTATTATATTCAGGAGCCTAGTGCTATGATACCAGTGGAAGTATTAAAACCTGAACCAGGAGATATAGTGCTTGATATCAGTGCAGCTCCAGGAGGTAAGTCAACTCAGATTGGAGCAAAGCTTCAAGGGGAAGGATTACTTGTAGCAAATGATATAAGTCCTAAAAGAACAAAAGCGTTAGTTAAAAACATCGAAATTTTTGGAATAAAAAATTCGATTGTAACTAATGAGGAGCCTAAAAAGCTTGCAATGAAGTTTGGAGAGTATTTTGATAAAATTTTAGTAGATGCACCTTGTTCAGGAGAAGGAATGTTTAGGAGAGATCCTAAGGCTGCTAAAAGCTGGAGTGAGTTTTCATCTAATGAATGCTGCAATATGCAGAGGGATATTCTTCAATGGGTACCTATGCTCTTGAAGCCAGGAGGAAAACTAGTATATTCTACATGTACTTTTTCGCCAGAGGAGAATGAAGGTACAATAGATTGGTTTTTAAAAGAATTTCCAGAGTTTGAAATAGAAAGTATAGAGGGGATAGAAGGATTAGATAGAGGTAGACCGGAATGGATAGATGCTGATAGTAGATTAATGAAGGCGGGAAGAGCATGGCCTCATAAATTAATGGGAGAAGGCCACTTTATTGCACTTCTTAGGAAAAAAGAGAGTTTTTCAGAAAGTAAGGTTAAGCCTTTTGTTTTAAATACAAAAGACATAGATGAATTTCTGGAATTTCAAAATGAAAATCTAAAAATTGATTTAAGTAGTAGGCTGCATAGAGTAGGAAATAAGCTGTACTTTATTCCACATCATGTACCTGAACTTACAGGGATAAATGTAGTAAACACAGGGCTTTATGTAGGAGAATTTCTTAAAAATAGATTTGAACCAAGCCAAGCTTTTGCAATGGCTTTGAAAAAAGAGGATGTGGCTAGATATGTGGATATTTCCAGTGAAAGCATCCATGCAATTAAGTACTTAAAAGGAGAGACTCTTTTGCTAGATGGAGAAAAGGGATGGACATTAGTCTGCATAGACGGATATCCTGCTGGTTGGGGCAAACAAATTCAAGGAAGCTTGAAGAATTATTACAGAAGTCAGTGGAGAATGTTGTAATATTCATTTGAGGAGTGAGCCTATGGAAAAAAAGGAGAGGCTAGATAAGATACTTTCAAATTTAGGATATGGAAGCAGAAAGGACATCAAAAACTTGGCTAAAGCTGGCAATATCCAAGTTGATGATAAGGTTGTTTTAGATAGCTCAATTAAAATAGAACCTAATAATTCGATAATAAAAGTAAATGGAGAAATTGTAGAGTATAAAAAGTACATTTATTTAATGATGAATAAGCCACAAGGTGTGATTTCGGCAACAGAGGATTTTAGAGATAAGACTGTAATTGATTTAATTTCTGATAAGTATAAAGCTTTTAATCCTTTTCCAGTAGGGAGGTTAGACAAAGACACGGAAGGTCTTCTGATACTTACAAATGATGGACAGTTATCACATAGAGTGTTGTCCCCTAAAAAACATGTTGAAAAGCTTTATTATGCAGAAATAGCAGGAATAGTGACTGAAAAAGATAAAGTCGTTTTTAGCGAGGGTATAGTACTTGATGATGGATATAAGACACTTCCAGCTAAATTAGAAATATTAGAATCTAATAATATTTCCAAAGTATATTTAACTATTAAGGAAGGAAAATTTCATCAGGTAAAAAGGATGTTTTTAGCAGTTGGTAAGAAAGTTATATATTTAAAAAGATTAGCTATGGGTGGGCTAAAACTAGATGAAAGCTTAGGACTTGGTGAATATAGAGAGCTAACAGTAGAAGAAATACAATTATTAGAGAAAAAAGGATTGTCCTAAGAGTTTCTTTTTGACATAGAATATTTATTTTTTTGTGATATAATAGAATAAGTGAATACAAGATTAGATAGGGTGTTATTATTGAAACGATTTAAGAGACAGAGTATTTTTGACAGATTTTTTGAACATAGAGATTCTTTAATTATCCAGTATAAGAACGGCGACATTACTAAAAGAGAGTTTTTAGAAGGCAATTTTGAATTTGTACAGAGAATTAAGCTAAAGCCTTTCTCAAAGGTAGACAGTTTTGAGAAGGGAATGTACAATTACCAGTATTATAATGTACTTGCGAAATATTATAACATGCTTTCAGCAGATATTAAAAATGATCCAAATTTTGTAAAACAATATAAATCTTGTAGATACAAAGCTAATTATTATTATAACGAAAAAGATAAAGCCACACTACAGCTTTTAAGATTTTTGCAGTTCAAAAATGTTGAAGCATATTTTATAAAAGTAGAGTCAGAGTACTTAAAAGATAAACTTTATGAAATTGTACTTTTAGACTATAAATATGCAATATTTCATTCTAAAAGCAAATGGCTATTAAAAATTTTAAGAGAAGAAGGAGTATTTATAGAGAAGAAAAGAACATCCTTAATTGATAGTTATATTAATGAAAGATATTAGTGGATAAGAGAAAAGATAGGATTTTTAATATTATCCTATCTTTTTATAATTAATATGAATATTATTTTCATAACTTATACGAGTTTCAAATAAAGCTGCCCTATTTATACTTTAATAGAAAAGCTTATTCTAGAGTTTAAAATAAAGATTTGCGTTTTAGGTTTGCAAACTTATAATGTTTATCTATATAATTTTATTTTGCTAACAATTTAATTAACTCTTCTAATTCAATACCTTTCTTAATTTTAAATTCTCCAGATTTAAGTTTTGTATCTAATTTAAGTTCTTGAGCCTTAATCAAAAACTCCATTTTATTTTCAATAAGCCCCTTTTCAAGCAATATATTTGCAATAGTTGGAGGCAGTGAACCACTTGGAATTTTAACGGTAATTAATTCTTCGGCATCAGCTTGTGTATCTTTTACATTTTCATTTGTAGTTTTGTTGTTGCTATTATCGTTTGACTCTGTGCTAGTAGTATCTTGTTGGTTTTGACTTTTATCATCAATGCTATTCTCATTTTTATTTGATTCATCAGGATTAGTGGCTGCTGTGTCTTTTTCCATACCTTTATTTTCATCTTTCTTATCTGAGTCTTGATTAGTTATAACAACTTTGTTTTCTTCGCTAGGTATGTCCATATCCTTAGCAAATAGTATGTCTAGCCTCCACCCTATAACTGCTACGACACCAACTACAATAACTAAAATCAATACGTAATCTGTGGCATCGTAGAGAAAGTCTTTTATTTTTTCAATGAAATTCTTCATTATGTATACCTCCACTATATAATACTATTAAAATAATATCACATATAGTTAATGTTTTTCAACAATCTTGAATACCAATATTTGAGAAATCGAGTCTAAATATTAAATTGTTTTATTTTTTAGCCTAGTTGGTTATAATGGAATCACAGTATAATGCAATAGGAAAAGGAGAGGCAAATAAATGAGAGAAATATTAATAGATAAAAATGAACATAATCAGAGATTAGATAGATTTTTAAAAAAATATTTACCTAATGCTTCCTTAGGCTTTATATATAAAATGTTAAGAAAGAAAAATATTAAGCTCAACGGAAATAAGGCGAAACCAGAGGAATTAATTAAAGAAGGAGATAAGATACAGCTTTATTTTTCTGATGAAACTATAGATAAATTAATTTCAAAGCCGAAAGAAATTAATAAGGGAAAAAAATTAAATATAATATATGAAGACAATAACATAGTTTTAATAAACAAACCAAAAGGTATGTTGTCCCATGGAACTGTAAAAGAGCGAGAAAACAATGTAGTAGATAATCTAATCAGTTATCTATACGAAAAGAAAGAGTACGTTCCAAGACTAGAAAAGACATTTACTCCTTCAATATGCAATAGACTCGATAGAAATACTAGTGGAATTATTATAGGAGCGAAGAATTTTACTGCCCTTAAAGCAATTAATAAAGCTATTCAAAATGGAGATATAAAAAAGTATTACAAGGCTTTGGTAAAAGGAAAAATAGAAAAAGAAATGGAGCTTAAAGGTTTTTTAATAAAGAGTGAAGAAAAGAATAAAGTACATATTACTAATAAAGATGTAGATGGTTCAAAAAGCATAAATACTATAGTAAAACCAATATGTACTAATGGGAAATATAGTCTTGTGGAAATAGATTTAATTACAGGTAGAACTCATCAAATTAGAGCTCATTTAGCTTCAATAGGACATCCAGTGATAGGAGATTTAAAGTATGGGGATTCTAAAATAAATAAAGTATTTGATAATGAATTTGGATTAACCAACCAATATTTACATGCCTACAAAATAGTTTTTAATGGACTTGAAGATGAGTTAGCTTATCTCAACAACAAAGCTTTTATTGCAGAACCTGATGATAAACTAATCAATATTGAGAAGAGTTTGTTTAAAAAACCTTAAAATTACATATCCTAACCTTAAAAATAATAAGGAGGATGACAAACTTTGAAAGTAAAAGATATAATGACTAGAAATGTTCAAACAGTTAGTGAAAATTGTACTATTGAGGAAGTAGCAGAACATATGAAAAGATTGAATGTAGGTTCTATTCCAGTATGTGATGATTCAAACAGGCTAGTTGGTGTAGTTACAGACAGAGATATAGTCATTAGAGGTCTTACTTCAGGAAGTGATGTTCATACACCAGTGGGCCAAGTGATGACTACTAATCCTGTGACTATAACTCCTGATACTAGTGTACATGAAGCAGCTAGGATTATGGCTGAAAACCAAATTAGAAGGCTTCCAGTAGTCGAAAATAACGAAGTAGTAGGTATAGTTTCAATAGGAGACTTGGCAGTAAGAGATATTTATGTAAATGAAGCTGGAGATGCTTTATCTAGTATTTCTGAGCCAAGTAATCCAATGATGTAGAGTAAAGTTCCTGCAATGCAGGAGCTTTATTTTTGATTCTCTTGAATATTATTAAATAGAAATATAGAATAGAGTTAGTGAAGAAATAAAATTAGGAGGGGTCTTTCTTGGGACAAGAAAAGGTTAAAGCAATGGTAGAAGGATATGGTTTAATAGAAGTAAATAGAGGCAGGAGACTTTTAGATCTTGCGAAAGAAGCCTTTAAGGAAGAATATAAAAAATATTATGGTGCAATTATAGATAATGAGATAATGCATTTAGATTATAAATTGAATGAAGATTCTAACATAAGATTCATAGATATAACAGATAAAGATGGTCATCGAATTTATACTAGAACATTAAGTTTTATATTTATAAAAGCTTGTAAAGATTTATTTCCTAATTGCGAAGTAACTATAGAGCATTCATTAAGTAAAGGAATATATACAGAAGTACATAAGAAGAATAAGCTTACTGAAGAAGATACTGTTAAGATAAAAGAAAGAATGAAGGAAATAATTAAGTCGGATTATCAGATAAATAGAGAAGAAATAGATATTAATGAAGCTAAAGAAATATTTTTAAAGCAAAATATGCAGGATAAAGTCAGGCTTTTAAATCATGTTTCTAAAAATAGAATTCATATTTATAGTATTGAAGGTTTATACGATACTTTCTATGGATATTTAACACCTTCTACAGGTTATATAAAAGATTTTGATTTAATATATTATAGTCCTGGCATTATAATTCAATATCCTATAAAGGAAGAAGGATTTCAGATACCGAAATTTGTAGAACATAAGAAGTTATTTAAAGTCTTTAGGGAATCAGAAAAATGGGGAGATATTTTAGATATAGGATATGTAGGAGCACTAAATGATAAAATAAAAAACGGGCAAATAAATGAAATAATCAGAATATCAGAAGCATTACATGAAAAGAAAATTGCTAATATTGCAGATAAGATATGCGAAAATGACGACATCAAAATAATACTCATAGCTGGACCATCGTCATCTGGGAAAACTACTTTTGCAGAAAGATTGAGTATTCAGCTTAAGGTAAATGGGAAGAAGCCTATTTCTATTTCTGTTGACGATTATTTTGTAAATAGGGAAGACACTCCACTGGACGAAAATGGAGAATATGATTTTGAATCAATTGAAGCTGTAGATTTAGAGCTTTTTAATAGAGACTTAACAAAATTGCTAGCAGGAGAAGAGATAGAGGTTCCAACATTTAATTTCTTTTTAGGTAAAAGAGAATATAATGGAAAAAGGATAAAAGTAGATGCAGAGCATCCAGTTATTATTGAAGGAATACATTGTTTGAATAATAGACTTACTGAATCTATCCCTCAGGAAAATAAGTATAAAATTTACATTAGCGCACTTACTCAATTAAATCTTGATTCTCATAATAGAATACATACTACGGATACAAGACTTATTAGAAGAATTGTTAGAGATTATAAATACAGAGGGTATAGTGCTGAGATGACTTTAGAAAGATGGGATTCTGTAAGGAGAGGTGAAGAGAAAAACATATTCCCATATCAAGAAGAAGCAGATGCTATGTTTAATTCTGCTCTAGTATACGATCTGTCTGTATTGAAAAAATATGCTGAACCACTTTTACAAAAAATAGATAGAACTAGTCCTTATTATAAAGAAAGTAAAAGATTATTAAGATTTTTAAGTTATTTTAGGGATATAGACGATGAACAAGCAATTCCTTGTACTTCAATAATTAGAGAATTTATAGGGGGAAGTTGTTTCTAAAAGGGGGAAATGATTTTGGAAGAACTATTAAATAAAATTATTGAAAAAAACAGACATTTAATTAGTAAAGGGAAGGTAGCTAGTTATATACCCGCACTAAAAAGAGTTGATCCTAATCAATTAGGGATTTGTATAGCAGATATAGATGGAAATATATTTGCAGCAGGGGATTATAAACAGCACTTTACATTACAGAGCATATCAAAGACAATTTCTTTAATGCTAGCCATAATGGATAATGGTTCGGAAAAGGTTTTCAGTAAAGTTGGGATGGAACCTACAGGAGATGCTTTTAATTCAATAATAAAGCTTGAAACAATTTCACCTTCTAAGCCATTGAATCCTATGATTAATGCAGGAGCTATTGCAGTAGCTTCATTGATAAAAGGGGAAAGCTCTGAAGAGAAATTTGAAAGACTACTAGGACTTTTTAAAAAAATATGTGGTAATGATAGTTTGAAAGTAAACGAAGAAGTATATTTATCAGAAAAAGAAACTGGAAATAGAAACAGGGCTTTGGCATACTTTATGAAAGATGTCGGAGTCATAGATGGTAATGTGGAAGATGTATTAGATATTTATTTTAAGCAATGTTCTATTGAAGTAAATTGCATAGATATAGCAAAAATAGGATTATTTTTAGCTAATAATGGTGTCATACCTGAAACTGGAGAAAGGGTTGTTGATGTAAAAGTAGCTAAAACTATTAAAACTTTCATGGTGACCTGTGGAATGTATAATGCTTCTGGTGAGTTTGCTATAAATGTAGGTATACCAGCAAAAAGTGGAGTCGGCGGAGGAATTATGGCAGCAGTTCCACTTAGAATGGGGATAGGAGTTTTTAGCCCAGCATTAGATGAGAAAGGGAATTCAATAGCAGGATATGGAGTTTTAAAAGATTTGTCTAGGGAATTAGATCTTAGTTTCTTTTAGTCAAATGTTCCATTAACTACTCTTCACTCATAAGATATTATATAACAGTTATTTAGTAGGTGATAAAATGAGTGAAAACGTAGTAGCTAATGGTCTTGATGAGGATTACGAAATCCATTTTAATATTGAGAAAATTTCAGAGATTGAAAACTTAGATGAGAATGTTGTATTCATATTTTATAATGATAATTTAGTTATGATTTTTGACTCTAAGAAGAAAGCTTGGGAGCTTCCTTCTGGAAAAAAGGAAGGGAATGAAACTCACTTAGAATGCATAAAAAGAGAAGCTTTTAAAAAAACAGGTGCTATATTAGAAAGTGCTTTTCCAATAGGATACTATATTAATAGAAAAGATAAACCAATTGTAAAAAAGGCTATTTATTATGGTAAAGCTACTAGATTTGAAACCAGAACTGATTGGGGTGAAGCAGATTTAGTAAAGCTATTTGATGAGCTTCCTCAGGAGTTACTGGAAAGAAATATTTATAGCATAATTTTAAATTATATTAGGTTCCAAAATAAGTAACCAATAAAATAATTGCATATTATCTATACACTGATTGTAAGGCCTGTAGACTACTTAGAGAGTGTGCAGGCCTTTATTCATTTTAACTCTACTTAAGTAGAGTATAGGGCAAAATTTAGTCAAATCTTATATCAAGTCAAATATCATTGAAACTTATAATATGGTGAAACTTTTTTTATTCGAAATAAAAAAAGAGATGCTCTACTAAGCACCTCTTGAAAAGCTGAGACCTTCTCTTTTCATTCCTACACTTAAAACTAAACCAATGCAAATCATATTTGAAAGAAGGAACGTACCACCATAGCTAATAAAAGGAAGTGGTATACCTGTAACAGGCATCAATCCCATAGTCATTCCAACATTTTCTAATATATGGAATAACATCATTGCAGCAATGCCAATTACCATAAGAGAACCATATATGTCTTTTGAATTTTTAGCAATTTTGATTAATCTAAACAAGAGTAAAAAATATAATAAAATTAATGTTAGTCCACCAATTAGCCCAAGTTCTTCTCCAATTACTGAAAATATGAAATCTGTATGTTTTTCAGGTAAGAAGCCAAACTGTGTTTGATTTCCGTTATATAGTCCCATACCGAAAATCTGTCCAGAACCAATGGCAATTTTTGATTGAATAACTTGGTAGCCGGATCCCATAGCATCGCGAGTAGGATCTAAGAAATCAAAAATTCTGTTCTTCTGATAATCGTCTAAAGAAAACCATAGCACTGGTAGGCTTATTATGCCTGCAATAGCTGCGTATAGTATATACTTCCAATCTAAGCCTGCTACAAATAACATAACGAAAATGAAGAATACAAATACTATTGCAGTTCCAAAGTCAGGCTGTAATAAAATTAGAATTACAGGGATAAAAGCAAAAACAAGTATTTTAATAAGTGTAAAAGGTTGGTTTATCTTTTCATGATTCTTTTCAATAAATTTAGATACAGAAATAATAACCCCTATTTTAACGAATTCAGAAGGTTGAAAGCGAACTGGCCCAATTTTAATCCAGCTTTGAGCCCCTTTTGCTGTGGAACCAAAAAACAAAACAGCCACTAATAGTAGATTGCAAACAACATATATAGGTATATAGAATTTGCCAAAAGTTTCATAATTTATAAATATTAGAATAAATATAGATGCAAGTCCAAGGCAGAAAGCAATTCCTTGGGTTTTTAGATATCCAATGCTGTCTTCTCCTGCAGTTGCGCTAGAAAGTACGATTAAACCATATATACAGAGGAGAATTACAGTAATAAACAGTGTGAAGTCAAATCTTTTCCATAATCCTTTTCGTTTGTTAGACATGAATAAATAACCCTCTCTTCTAAAAACTAGACTACTAAAAATTATATCATATACTTTATATAAATCACAGTGTAAACTCTGAGTAAATATTTTTAGGCAGGGCTTTTGGTTCATAGCTGCCTGTAGAGCTAATATATCTGTATTGGCTGCATATATTTTCCTTATTGTCAATTATATATCTTAGTGTATCCATAAATACATCAATCTCTTGAAAGGTATTGTACATACCAAAGCTTACTCTAACTAGACCAGGCGTATTTTTTAGTCTCCCAAATATCATGTCCTGTTGTAGCTTGCGAATTTCTGAAGGTGTTAGATTAAGTAATTTATGAACATAAGGATGAGCACAGAAGCACCCACTTCTTACTCCTATACCTCCTTCATATGCCAGCAAAGATGCTAAAAGTGAGTGATGTATATCTTGTACTTCAAAAGCTATTACTCCTGCTGTATATGGAATTAAAGACTTATCCTTGTTAGAATATATTTTAACGTCTGGTATTTTAGATATGTTTTCTATGAAATACTCGGTTAATTTTATTTCATGGGCTTTAATATTATCCATACCTATTTCACTAATTACTTTTATAGCTTCTGCTAATGCAACTGCACCAACTATATTAGGGGTTCCTGCTTCTTCTTTTTCTGGGGGCTCAGCATAATACACATTGTTCTGAGATACACTAATTATTGTACCGCCTCCTGTATATTCAGGTTCCCCAACTTTGAAAGTATTTTTAGGGCCTATAAGAACTCCTGTACCAAAGGGCGCATATAGCTTATGGCCAGACATTACTAAGAAGTCAATACAGTCATCAGACTTCCGTCCTTTCATGTTTATACTGCGATGTGGGACAAGCTGAGCGGCATCTACTAGTATTTTCGCCCCAAACTTGTGACTTAAGGAAGCAATATAATGAATATCGTTTATATAGCCAGTTACATTTGAGCAGCCGGTAACTGCTACAAGTTTTACTCTTCCCTTATATAAATTTAATTTTTTCTCTAGATCATTTAAATCTAACTTACCATCTTCAAGTAAATTTATGTATTGAATATTACATTTACTTCTCCAAGGTAAGTCATTTGAGTGGTGTTCCATAAGAGAACTAATGACTATATCATTTTTATTTAACAGCAATCTATAGGACAGCTTATTAATGGCTTCAGTAGTATTTTTTACAAATATAACTGTGTTTTTTTCTAAATCAACATTAAAAAAATCTGCAATGATCTCTTTAGATTTTTCATATGTACGAGTTGATATTATTGATTTATATCCTGTACCTCTATGAATACTAGAATACCATTCTAAAAACTCGTTTACTTTTTCTAACACTGGAATTAAAGCAGGTGTAGTAGCTGCGTTATCAAAGTATATATAATTTACTTTTTTTCCATTTCTAAGAACAACTTTTTTATCAATGCCTACAATATATTTTCTAATATTATCTATAGAAAGCTTATTTTTAAAAAGCATGGACGGTCCTCCTAAATATTATAATGGGGTACATTATTAACTTATGTTACTAATTATGCAAATGATACAATTAATATTTTGGCATTGGTTTTGTACGCCTAATGAGGGTATAATAATAAAATATTGCTTTTTTATTGCATTGAATTGTAATATTAAAAAAAGTCAAAGAAAGCTTAATTAATTATTGATTTTAGAAATATATGAGTTTTGAATTTGTTAAAGGAGTGATTACGTGTATTTAGGAAGTCATATATCTATATCACAAGGTTTTACAAAGGCAGGTCAGATAGCCTTAAGCATAAATGCTAACACTTTTCAATTCTTTACCAGAAATCCAAGAGGAGGAAGTGCAAAGGAACTTGATAGAGAAGATATTGAAGGTCTAAAAAAAATAATGGAGGAAAATAACTTTGGCCCTATTTTAGCTCATGCTCCTTATACATTGAATATGGCATCGTATAAGGAAGATACTTGGAATTTTGCTAAAATGGCATTTAAAGATGATTTACAAAGACTAGAAGTAATACCATGTTCGCTATATAATTTTCATCCAGGAAGCCATACTGGAAAAGGAGTAGAATATGGAATTGAAAGAATTGCTTCTGTGTTAAATGCGGTATTGACAGGAAAGGAAAGCACAACTATATTGCTTGAAGGTATGTCTGGCAAAGGAACTGAGATAGGAGGTTCTTTTGAAGAATTAAGAGCTATAATCGATAGAGTAGAACATAAAAATTTAATGGGTGTATGTCTTGATACGTGCCATCTATATTCTGCTGGATATGATATTGTAAATGACTTAGACGGAGTATTAGAGAAATTTGACAAAATAATAGGCTTAGACAGATTAAAGGCAATACATTTAAATGACAGTATGACAGAGCTTGGCAGTAAAAAAGATAGGCATGCTGGAATTGGGGAAGGAACCATAGGCTTGAAAGCATTAATAAATGTTGTTAAGCATCCTAAGTTAAAGCATCTGCCATTCTTCTTGGAAACACCATATGAGCCAGAGGGACATAAAAGAGAAATTGAGACTATTAGAAGTCTTTTATAGAAATTAAATAGAAAAAAATTATGTATTTAATAATAAAAAAAATAAGCTCATAGAATTTTTTATCCTATCTATGAATAATAATAAAAAAGATTTACGTATAGTTGGAATGCTATTAAAAGTTTATACATTTAAAGTTCTAAAGAAAATATTTGATGACGGCTTCTATCCGTTATAAAAAAATAAGAAATAGCAATAATACCTACTATACAATATCTAAATCATTTCATAGATAGGAAGTGAAAAAATGACTAGTGGCTTCTTTTATAATATAATTAAAATAGGTAAGATAGTCATAATATTGTTTTCACTGCTCTTATTTATTGAAAGCTATGTAGTAGGGGTTACTGTTGTAAGTGGAGAATCAATGATGAATACAATCAGAGATAATGATAGGATTTTAGTAAATAAGATATCATATCTTTTTAGAAGACCTTTAAGAGGCGATGTAGTGATTTTTAACCCTCCAATAGAAGGTAGAGAAACTGAGCTTTTTATAAAAAGGGTTGTTGCTGTACCTGGAGATTACTTTGAAATAAAAGATAATATACTGTATTTAAATGGTAAAGCTATTATTGAAGATCAAATTTGTTTCAACAATTCATATAGAAAAGAATTTAAGCTTTTAGCAGGAAAAGTTCCTGAAGGCCATGTGTATGTATTAGGAGATAATAGAAATAATAGTAATGACAGTAGGGTATTTGGATTTGTGCCAATTAAAAATATAAAGGGAAAAGCTATGACAAAGATTTGGCCTATAAGTGGTGTAAAAAGTTTAGCAGTTCATTATGATAATTTAGAAGTCAGTGAGGAACAATGAAAATGAATTTAAAGCAATATATAATAGATAAATCTAAGGAAATAGGTATAGATATAATAGGCTTTGCAAAATCAGAAAAATTTGAAGATATAGCTGGGTTTCTGAAAGAAAGAGAGAGAAAAGGATACAGTACCGAATTTGAAGAGAAGAATATTTTTTCAAGAATAGATCCTGCTATCGTTATACCTGAAAGTAGGACAATCATAGCTATAGGAATTTCATATAATGTTGAGTGCAAAAAAACTATATCTAATAATGTAAAGTGGAGAGGAACTTTGTCTAAATCTTCATGGGGAGAAGACTACCATAAAGTTCTGAAGGACAAAATGGAAGCATTAGCAAAGGAAATAAGTAAAGTTGTAGATTTTAAATACAGCATTTGTGTAGATACTTCACCTCTAATAGATAGACAGATTGCAAAAAGAGCAGGTATTGGATGGTATGGTAAAAACTGTTCTATAATAAATGACGATTTTGGTTCTTTCATATTTCTAGGATGTATATTAACAGATTTAGAACTAGAATCAGATGAAAAGGTAGAAGAAAAATGCGGGGATTGTAATTTATGTATAAGAGCTTGTCCAGCTAATGCTATAGAAGAAGGATATGTTATCAATGCAAAAAGGTGCATTTCATATTTAACTCAAACTAAAGATAAAATACCATATGAGTTGAGAGAAAAGATGGGAGTAAAAATTTATGGATGTGACACTTGTCAGCTAGTTTGTCCTAAAAATAAAGGAATTCAAAAAGGCAGCTCAAGAGAGTTCATACCTAAAGCAACACAAGGGATAATAGACATTGAGGAAATTATGAGTATTTCTAATAAAAAGTTTAAAGAAAAGTACGGTACTATGTCGGGTGCTTGGAGAGGAAAAAATGTTTTAAAAAGAAATGCTATAATTGCGTTAGCTAATATAGGAGATAAGAGCTCTATAGGATTATTAAGAGATGCACTTAATGATGAAAGTCCAATGATTAGAGAATATGCAGCTTGGGCAATAATAAAAATTGACAAAGAAGAAGGAACTAGACTTGTAAAAGAAAGACTAATAAAAGAAGAGAATGATGAAGTGCTTAAGGAAATGAGAAAATTAGTTGAAGTTTAGTACTGTAATATTATAAAAAATACTTGTTAAGAAATTGACTTAAATAAAGGAAAATTGAATTTTGTGTAGTAATTTTCTTATTAGTAATTGATATTTTTTAGCCATAAAATTAGGGAGGGAATAAAATGAGTAGTGTTCATGACTTGGAATTTTTAAAAGAAAAAATACAAGAGTTAAAAGAACAAGGCGTATATAGAAAACTTCCTGTACTAGAAGGGCCAAACGAGGCAGAAGTTATTTTAAACGGAAAAAAAGTAATTAACCTTTCATCAAACAATTATCTAGGATTTGCAAATCATCCTAGATTAAAAAAGGCATCAATAGAAGCTATAGAAAAGTATGGTGTAGGAGCAGGAGCTGTTAGAACAATAATAGGAAATATGACTATTCATGAAGAATTGGAAAAACTACTTGCAGAATTCAAGAGAGAAGAGGCTGCTATGGTTTTTCAATCAGGATTTAATTGTAATGCAGGTACTATACAAGCTATTACAGAAAAAGGAGATCTCATAATTTCAGATGAGTTAAACCATGCTAGTATTATAGATGGTACTAGACTAAGCAGGGCTGACAAGGCTATATATAAGCATTCAGATATGGATAACTTGGAGAAGATATTAAAAGAAAATAGAGATAAATATAGAAACATACTTATAATCACAGATGGTGTATTCAGTATGGATGGGGATATAGCAAAGCTTCCAGAAATCGTAGAATTGGCTGAAAAATATGAAGCTATGACTTATGTAGACGATGCTCATGGTTCAGGAGTTTTAGGAGAAAGCGGTAGAGGAACAGTTGACCATTTTGGCCTTCATGGAAGAGTAGATTTCAGTATAGGAACGCTTTCAAAAGCAATTGGAGTAGTAGGAGGCTATGTTGCTGGTAGTAAGACTATGCAAGAGTGGTTAAATCACAGAGGAAGACCTATACTATTTAGTACATCACTAACACCAGCGTCAGTAGGTGCAATAATGGAAGCTATTAAAATGCTTATGGAATCAACAGAGTATACAGACAGGCTTTGGAAGAATGCTAGATACTTTAAGCAAAAACTTGGGACTCTAGGATTTAATACAGGGCACAGTGAAACACCAATAACTCCAGTTATAATTGGAGATGAAGCAAAAACTATGGAGTTTAGCAGAAAGCTATTTGATAATGGAGTATTTGTATCAGGTATCGTGTTCCCAACAGTACCTAAAGGAACAGGAAGAGTAAGATGTATGGTGACTGCTGCTCATACAGAAGAGCAATTAGATAGAGCAGTTCAAGCTTTTGAAAAAGTAGGAAAGGAAATGAATATACTTAAATAGTTAAATGAAGTGTCGTAAAACTATTGAGAAAGTAGTTTGCGGCACTTCTTTTTTAATGTTTTCTATATCCATTTAATCTGTTGGTTTGGTTTGATGTACTTTAATAATTGCTACTTTTGCTATAAGTCAAAAATTTGTTTGATATAAGACCTGAAGCCCAAAGAGTTTTATGTACTTGTTAAACGATAGCTTATTTTTTTATAATATTATAATATAATTTGAGTTTATAAATAAATAATATTATAATACATATTTAAAGTAATTTCTTGTATAATTATTTAAAAAAGTATTATTTGTAAAATGAGGTGACGCAAATGATAGTCGGTACTTGCTCAGTTGAACTTATGATATATGAATCAAACTCTTTAAAAGATAAAAGACATGTAATAAAAAGTATAATAGGGAAGGTACAGTCTAGATTTAATGTATCAATAGCAGAGATAGATTTAAATGATACTTGGAAAAGTTCACAAATTGGTTTTGCCTGTGTAACAAATGATACTACACGTGCCAATCAAATAATTACAAATGTACTTAGGTTTATTGAAGGTGATGGCAGAGTAGAGATTGTAGACCATCAAATAGAAATACTATAAAGAGGATGATGATATTTGAAAAAGATGTTAGATAAGAAAGAAATTGAACAAGTGCTCAATATATTAAGTAATACTTATCCGGATGCTGCCTGTGAGCTTTACCATACAAATCCATTTGAGCTTTTGATTGCAACTCTTTTATCAGCTCAATCCACTGATAAAAGAGTTAATATAGTTACTAAGGAGTTATTTGAAGAATATAAAACTCCGGAAGACTTTTTAAAATTAAACGAAGAACAACTGGCAGAAAAGATAAGGAGTATTGGTTTTTACAGAACTAAAAGTAAAAATATTCTAAAGTTATGTCAGATACTTGTTAATGAGTACAATTCTAAAGTTCCTTCCAGTAGAGAAGAGCTGATGAAATTGCCAGGTGTGGGTAGAAAAACTGCTAACGTAGTAATAAGTAACGCTTTTGGGCAAAATGCTATTGCCGTGGATACGCATGTATTTAGGGTTTCAAATAGAATTGGCTTAGCTAATAGTGATAATGTTCATGATACTGAGGAAGATTTAATGAAAAATATTGATGAAAGTCAGTGGTCTAAGGCACATCATTTAATTATTTTTCATGGAAGACGTATTTGCAAAGCCAGAAAGCCTTTATGTGATAAGTGTCCATTAACAGAATACTGTTTATATTATAAAGAAAATGCGGATGAATAATTAGAACAATAAAACATATTTTTTTGGCAAATAAAAAGGAAAAAAGACATAAATAGAGAATAGCTAAAAAATATTATAGAATAGAAGGTGAAAGTAGCCTATGGATATTAATAATAGAGAATTAATTTTTTCCTTAGATATTGGGACAAGGACTGTTATTGGTGTAGTAGGGGAATTATGTGGTGAAAATTTTAAAATATTGGCAAGTGAAATAATCGAACATGAAAAGAGAAATATGTATGATGGACAAATACATAATATTAATGGTGTTGTAAGTATTGTAAAGAAAATAAAGGAAAATCTAGAGCAAAAACTAAATATTAAGTTAGATAAAGTGGCTATTGCTGCAGCAGGAAGGTCACTAAAAACCTATAGAGTGAAACATGAAATGGAAATAGATTCAAGTGTAAAAATAGATTTAAGATTGATTGAAAGTCTAGAAATGGAAGCTATACAATTAGCTCAAGGGTCTTTAGATGAAATGATTAGGAATGAAGAAACTATTTACTATTGTGTGGGCTATACTGTAATAAATTATTATTTAGATGGAAATTTTATGGAGAACTTAGAGGGCCATAGAGGAAATAAAATTGGTGCAGATGTACTTGCTACATTTTTACCTTATACAGTAGTAGATAGTCTGTATACAGTCATGGAAAGGGCAGGGCTTGAAGTAATTAATTTAACCTTAGAACCTATTGCTGCTATGAATATTGCGGTAAAGAAAAGCTTAAGGCTTTTAAATATAGCATTAGTAGATATAGGTGCAGGTACTTCGGATATTGCCATATCTAAAGACGGGTCTATTACAGCATATGCCATGGTTCCTATAGCAGGTGATGAGATAACTGAAAGTATTGCAAGATCATATCTCTTGGATTTTGATAGTGCTGAAAGATTGAAAGTAAAATTATCTTCAGAGAAAGTACATAAGTTTATTGATATTGTAGGTATTGAGCATGAAATGGAAACTGATGAAATACTAGATAAAATAGATGAAACTATTAAATCTCTTGCTAATGAGATTGCATCTAAGATTATTGAGTTTAATGATAAAGCTCCTAGTGCAGTTTTTTTAATTGGAGGTGGGAGTCAATTACCTAGACTTAAGGAGTACATTGCAGAGTATCTTAAGCTTCCACCAGAAAGGGTAGTAGTAAGAAATACAAGTATTATAGAAAATATAATAGATATTCCAGAACAATTAAGTGGGCCAGACGCAATTACTCCAATTGGTATAGGGTTATATGGGATAAAGAATGCATATAAAGATTTTATAGAAATAATAGTGAATGACCAGAAGATTAAACTATTTAATGCTAAAACAATAAAGGTTTCTGATGCTTTGGCCTTCATTGGATTTAATCCAAGGAAACTAATACCTAAAAGAGGAAAACATATAGTATATTATTTAAATGGGGAAGAGAGAAAAGTATTAGGACAACCTGGGGAACCAGCTAAGATTTACATAAACGACATGCAAGGAAGCCTTGCAAGTTTGTTAAAAGATGGAGATATTGTAAAAATTATTGAGTCAACTGAGGGGAAAAAGGCTGAACTTCAGTTAGCTGATTGTGTGGATTTATACAAAAAAGTAATAGTGAATAATCAAAAGATTAATCTAATTATAGAGACCAAAGTCAATGGAGTTCCTATATCAGATAACATTCAGATAAAGGATGGAGATATAGTAGAATTTAAAGAGATAAAATCTGTAGAAGAACTTTTAGATTATTTAAATATTGAAAAAGATACTCATATAGTTTATAAAGAAGGGAGTATTGTTGATTTAAACTATAGATTCATAGATAATGATATTATTGAGATAAAAGCAGCGGGGAAACCGTCAGAAGAAGTAAATTTTAAACAAAAAGATAATATGCTAAAGCTAGTCATCAATGGAAAGGAAACTATAATAAGACATGACAAAAAAAGCTTTATTTTTGTAGATATTTTTAACTACATAGATATAGACTTGACAAAACCACAAGGAGAGCTTGTCCTAAATGTAAATGGAAATAGAGCAGAATTTACGCAAGAATTAAAGGATAATGACGTCATAGAAGTATATTGGAAAAAGACCAATGAAAACAGTAAATAGAAGGGAGACTAACAATGGGGTCAGACGTATTATATGAAAAAAAAATAAAATGTCCTGTATGTAATAATGAGTTTATTACTAGTAAAATGAGATCAACTAAAATTAGAATAGATAAAGTTGATGGCGATCTTATGAATCATTATATAGGAGAAAATCCTATAAAGTATCAAGTGTTTGTTTGCCCAAAATGCGGTTACTCAGCAATGGAAAATAATTTTAACGACATTAGAGCAGCTCAGAAAGAAATAATAAAGAAATATGTATCAGCAAAATGGAAGCAAAGAGAATATTCTGGATCCCGAACAGATGATGAGGCAATAGAATGCTATATGCTGGCACTTTATTGTGGACAACTTATAGGTTTAAAAAAATATGAGCTAGGGAACATTGCACTGAGGATAGCTTGGTTTTACAGAGCTAAGGGTAATAATAATGAAGAAACAAGATTTTTACAAAATGCTTTAGAGCTTTTTGAAAAGGCTTTCTATACTGAAGATTTAACTCATTCATCTATTGATGAAATAACAATGGGATACTTAATTGGTGAACTTCATAGAAGGTTAGGAAGAAAGAAAGACGCAATAGTTTGGTTTGGGAAAACTGTATCTAATCCTTTAATTAAAAATAATCCTAGAATAGAGAACCTAGCTAGAGAACAATGGGCTTTGGCAAAGGAGGATAAAAGTGAGCAATAAGCCAAAAATTCATTATCAAAATATAAAAACAAATATAGGAGATTTATGGATAGGATTTACTGATAAAGGTTTAGCTAGACTGGATTTTTCTAAAAGAAAAGAGAATTTTATTGAAGAACTTGTTAAAAACTATTCTGAGATACAGGAGTTCAAAGGAAAGGAATCTGAGTATAGTAAGCAAATAAAGCTATATTTAGATAAAAAACTAAAAAATTTTGATTTACCTTTAGATTTAAGAGGAACAGAATTTCAACTTCGAGTATGGAATGAACTACTTAAAATACCTTATGGGAGAGTAAAGACATATAAAGATATTGCAATTTCTGTAGGAAGAGAAAAAGGCTTTAGAGCAGTGGGGATGGCAAATAATAGGAACCCTGTAGCTATAGTAGTACCGTGTCATAGAGTTATCGGAAGTAATGGTGAGTTAGTAGGCTATGGGGGAGGAATAGATATTAAGGTAAAATTATTGAAACTTGAAGGTATAAACGTAATTGAAAAGGAACATAATGGCAGCAAGTTATATTATATTGAAAATTAAAACCTGACATTATATTTGTCAGGTTTTTGTTACACTTTAAAATAAATCCCACATATTATATAATAAAATATTTTAAAGGTGGGATATGGATGTATTATTATGCAGACAGTAGAAGCGTAGAAAAGCTGCCTATAGTATTTGTACCAGGTCTTTTTGGTTCTCTAGGAGACGATATATTGCCTGGCTCAGGAGAGTTTAGTTTTGGGATGGCAGAAAAAATATATAGACCTATAATTGAAGACTTAGAAGAGCTGGGATACAAAGAAGGAGAAGACCTATTTATATCTTTTTATGATTGGAGGAAAGGCTGCCAGTATAATGTGCAAAAATACTTACTTTCTAAGATTGATGAGGCTAAAAAGCGATCTAGAAAAGACAAAGTAGATATAATAGGTCATAGCCTTGGAGGGCTAGTAGCTAGAACATACATCCAAGGCCCATTATATAACTATGATGTTAGAAATTTAATAATGATGGGGACTCCAAATGCTGGAGCTGTAAATGCATACTATTTTTGGAGTGGAGGACAACTTCCTTATGATAAACTAGAGAAAAATGTTGTTTTTCAATTATTGAAATTCGGTTTTTTGTGGATATATAGATTCATATATGGGCCAATAAGTGACTTGAACATTTTGAGAAAAATGTTTCCAGTAGGTGAAGAATTACTTCCTAGTATTGAGTATGGAAATTATTTATTTTATGAAAATAATGGAGGTATAAAAAAACCAGTGCCAATAGAAAATATGGAAGCTGTAAACAGACACTTAAATCAATTAAATAAAAATAGCAATATAATCTTTAAAAGAGGAGTAAAACCATATCATATAATAGGAACTGGTTTTGAAACTACTGATATAATTTGCGTAAATAGAGATGAAAAATATGTGGATAGATGGTTTGATGGAAAGCCAATATATTCTATTTCTATGCCATTTGGAGATGGGACTATAACTATTAATAGTGCAGAAGCAGTATATAGCAAAAATTACTATTTAAATTCTAACCATGGAGATATATTAAGAAAGTCAAAAGACATACTGGCATCAATACTTATGCGTCCAGCAATACCAGAAAGAGACTATTTAAAAGAAACAGATTCTGATTATGTATATAGTATAATATTGAGAAATATTTCTAATGCAGAGGCTAGCTGTTTAAGTACTGGAAAGACTTTTAGTATTATGGGAAATGTGACTACTAGAGATTTCATAACTAGAAAAGTGGGAGATAATTTGCATTGGATAATGATAAGCTCAAAGGAAAAAGAAAGGATAAGATTAAAAGTAAATCCTCAAAAGCAGCAGAATTATGAAATATTAGTTTTCTTTGCAGAAAAAAATGGAGAAATTGAAATGATAAAAAAGAATTTTGATTTCAATAACACTACAGTAAATCTTTTTGGGACTAATTGTTTATAGTTCATTAAATATACTGCCTTGAATTAATATATCTACTTTGTTATCATTTAAATGTATTAATATTATCGAGGATATCTACGAAAGGAGAAAAAAATATGAAAAAACTAATAAAAAAGTTATTAATAATAAGTTTAACTCTTATAATGACTTTAGCAACAGTAGTGGGATGCACTTCAAAAGGAAGTGAACCTAGTATTGAGGATAATACTCAATTATCAGAAAAAAATAATGATATCTATCCAATGGAAGTAGAAGATCAATTTGGGAATAAAGCAACAATCGAAAAACAGCCTACTAGAATAATTTCTCTTGCGCCAAGTCATACTGAAATTCTTTTTTCATTAGGGCTTAATGATGAAATAGTGGGAGTAACTACTTATTGCAATTACCCGGAGGAAGCTACTAAGAAAGAAAGAGTTGGAGATGCATTCAATGTAAACATAGAAAAGATTTTAGAATTAGAACCAGATTTAGTAATTCAATATGGTCCAGGGAAAGAAGAAGTGAATAAAAGATTGACTGACTCTGGTATAGTTGTACTTTGTTATCAGCCAGAATCTATAGATGATGTCATTAATGTGATAGAAGAAATAGGTAAAATAACAAATCACATGATACAGGCAAAAGCAGTGACTGTAGATATGATGAGTAAAAGGGATTATATAGTTAACAAAGTAAGTAATATTGATAAAAAAGCTAAGGTATTTTTTGAAGTGTGGAGTGAGCCACTTCAAGCAGCAGGTCCAGGTTCATTTATAGACGAGCTGATAACACTTGCTGGTGGGGAAAACATTGCAAAAGATGCAGAAGGAGCTTATGTGCAATTTGACTTAGAGCAGCTAATAGAAAGAGACCCTGATGTCTATTTAATGTCAGAAGATTTAGAGACTAAGACTATTGAATCAGTAAAATCAAGACCTGGCTATAGTGAATTGAGTGCAGTGAAAAATGATAGAATATATATCTTAGACCCTTTGATAACAATTCCTGGTCCAAGGATAGTTGATGGACTTGAAATGGTAGCTAAAAGCATATATCCTGAACTTTTTAAGTAAAATAGAGTAGTGATAAAAATGAGCAAGAATATATTAGATAAACAAAACTGGAGTTTAGTAATTATATTTTGCATAATAGCTTTGCTTTTTAGTATTATCATATTTTCAACTATAGGCTCAGCAAATATTGGCCCCTTTGATACCTTAAAAATTATTCTTTCAAGAATTCCTGTAATAGGAGAAAAAATAGATATTTCATATATGCCAAAATCATATCAGACTATTATACTAAATATAAGAATACCAAGAGTTTTGGTTGGAGTGCTTGTAGGTGCTGCCTTGTCAGGTGTAGGGGCAGTATTTCAAGGTATGTTTAAGAATCCTATGGCAGATCCATATGTCATTGGTATATCTTCAGGGGCTGCATTAGGTGCAGGACTGGTAATTGTTTTAGACATAACTTGGACAGCTTTTGGAGTGTCATCTATATCTATAGGAGCATTTATTGGGGCAGTACTTACTACTTTTTTAGTGTATTGGATTGCAAGGATAAAAAATAAAGTACCAGTTACTGTGCTGCTATTATCAGGTATTGCAGTAGGTCAGTTTATGACAGCTATATTATCCTTTCTAATGGTTATATATACAAAGGATATGACCAAAATAATCTATTGGACATTGGGGAGTTTTTCAGGAAAGGGTTGGCAGCATTTAGTTTCTGTATCTATTCCTATGATTCTATCTATGTTCATTATAAATTTCTTTGCAAGAGATTTAAACATTATGCTTTTGGGAGAAGAATCTGCACAAAATTTAGGTGTTAATGTAGAAAAGACTAAGATAATTATACTTGTTATTTGCTCTTTTATTATTTCAATAGCAGTGTCTATTAGTGGCATAATAGGTTTTGTAGGCCTTATTATTCCTCACATAGTGAGAATGATCATAGGACCAGATCACAGAATTCTGATTCCTACTTCAATGCTAGTAGGAGGAATATTCATGATATTTGCTGATACTCTGGCCAGAACTATTATATCACCAACAGAAATTCCAGTTGGAATAATAACTGCCCTTTTCGGAGGACCATTTTTTATATATCTCTTGAAAAAATCGAAGAAAAGCTTATAAAAAAGCTTTTTATATGACTATGAGAGAGAACTTCTTGGGAAAAATGTTTAGGAACATTTTCTTAATTTATAATACTTAGTTTATAAAGAAAGAATAAATAATTAGCTAATATATAATAATAGATTCTAGGAAGTATTTCCTAGAATCTTCTTTTAATATACAATTTATATGGAGGGATAAAAATTCTAGATTTAAATATTACTGAGGTATTTAATAGAAATACAAAAGACATCTTTAAGCAATTTATCTATATGAATTTGAATGAAACTATTTGCAAATCATCAGATATTAGACTTCATGATGGAGTTTCCGTAATGGTTTGTCTCTCAGGAACAATATCAGGACAGATAACAATTAACTTTTCAGAAGAGCTAGTAAAATTTATTTATCAAAGGTACACAAAAGGTATTCCAGTAGTAGAAATTGATAATGACGTAAAAGAAACTATTTTTACACTATCGAAACTAATTATAGGAAATTCTTGTGCAAGTCTTTATGGAAATGGGATATCTATGGAAGTATCAAGCTGCTGTATAGTTGATGGATATAACGTAAATTATATATCTGTTAATAGAAATGTGTCAGTGATATACTATGAAACTTCATTAGAAGAAATGAACATAATGCTCATATTAGATATTGATGAAGAGAGCAGAAGGATTTAAAGATTTTAACAATTGACTTTATAAAAAAAGATTAGTAAAATCAATTAGGCTGGAATAAGTAATTTTATTTCATTGTTTGTATAATGGGGGGAATACAATGGCTTTAAATGTTGTACTAGTTGAACCTGAAATACCACAAAATACAGGTAATATTGCTAGAACTTGTGCTGCAACTGGTTCTTCGCTTCACCTTGTAAAACCTTTGGGTTTTTCTATAGATGATAAACATGTTAAAAGAGCTGGACTTGATTATTGGAGTTTACTTGACTTACATATATATGAGAATCTAAATGATTTTTTTAAGAAAAACGATATAAATAAATGTTATTTTGCGACAACAAAAGGAAAACAGAGTTATACGGATTTTGCTTTTGAGGATGGCATTTTTCTGTTATTTGGGAAAGAAACAGCTGGACTTCCTAAAGAGCTTCTTGCTAAATATCCTGATAGAACTATGAGAATTCCTATGTTAGATAATGAGAGAGCTAGATCCTTGAATTTGTCAAATTCTGTAGCGATTATTGTATATGAAGTCTTGAGACAGCTTAAGTTTCCAAATCTAAGGTGATTATTAGCTTTAACTATGCTAAAAAACAATATATAAAAGTAGGAGGTTTATTATGCAAATTGCTTTTGGCGTATTAGGAGGACTAGGATTATTCCTGTACGGGATGAATCTCATGGGGACAGGCCTCCAAAAAGCTGCTGGCGAAAGACTAAAGAAGCTTATAGAGATACTTACTAGCAATAGATTAATGGGGGTAATTATAGGTACACTTGTGACTATGGTCATTCAAAGCAGTAGCGCTACAACTGTAATGGTTATAGGTTTTGTAAATGCAGGGTTAATGACTCTAAATCAAGCAGTTGGAGTAATTATGGGTGCAAATATCGGGACGACGATGACAGCACAGCTTATAGCTTTCAATTTAAGTGATTATGCACCTGTGGTAGTGGCAATAGGTGTTGCAATCTGGTTGTTTTCATCTAGGAAAAGGAACAAAGATATAGCTGAAATCCTTATTGGTTTTGGTATACTCTTTATAGGAATGGACTTTATGGCCAATCATTTAAAACCACTAGGTGAATATCAAGGTTTTAAAAGCTTACTTTTGAGCCAAACCATTCCTAGGAGTAGTGGTAGGATTCGGATTAACTACTTTAATTCAAAGCAGTAGTGCATCCATAGGATTATTGTTGGCACTAGCTAGTCAGGGTCTTATAACTATAGATATAGCAATGCCTATACTTTTTGGAGATAATATAGGAACTACAACTACTGCACTTTTATCAAGCATTGGTGCTAATAAAACTGCCAAAAGAGCTGCACTTATACATTTTCTATTTAATGTAATAGGAACTATTATATTTATGGCAGCTTTAAGAAAACCTGTTGAAGCATTAGTAGTAGGTTTCACACCAAATGATATTCAGAGACAAATTGCAAATTCTCATACACTATTTAATCTTATAAACGTAATTATTCAATTCCCATTTGCAAGATTATTAGTTTTAGCTGCTGAGAAACTAGTTAAAGGTGATGAATTAGAAGAGGTACAGGGCTTAAAATATTTAGATACAAGGATTATAGAAACTCCTTCTATAGCTGTAAATCAAGCAAGTAAAGAAGTTCTGAGGATGGGTAGGATAGCAAGAGACAATTTAAGAGCTGCCACTGAAGCATTTTATTCAAAGGATGAAAAGCTATTACAAAAAGTATTTGAAGAGGAAAAGAAAATTAATGAGATTGAAAGCGAAATAACTAAATATTTAGTTCAACTTTCAAATGCACCGCTTACAAATTTACAACATTCTACAGTAACTACTTTATTTCATGCAGTTAATGATATCGAACGTGTAGGTGATCATGCAGAGAATATTGCTGAGTTAGCTCAAGAACGGATAGAAAAGAAGCTTTGGTTTACAGATGAAGCACTTGAAGAATTGCGTATAATGTTTGACAAGATAGATGAAGTATTTAGTAAAGCTCTACTAGCATTTAAAACAGCAGATCCTAGTGTTGCTAGAGAAGTTATTACTCTAGAAGAAGAAGTAGACATAATGGAGAAAGAGTATAGAGAAAGTCATATTGAAAGATTAAATGCCCAATTATGTAATCCAAATGCAGGAATTATTTTTCTTGATTTGATTAGTAATTTAGAAAGAGTATCTGACCATTCTTCGAATATAGCAATGTATATATTAGATGCTCTTAAGTAGAAATATATGCTTTTTATATACTAAAAATGTAAATATTAAATATACTTAAGAATTTTTGTCACGAAAAAGTGAAAAAAAGTATTGTATGCAAAATATTTATATATTATAATAATTTTGAGCATTAACATTGATTTTTATTTAACAATTTAATATAGATTAGCTGAATGAAAAATGCGGAAGAGACCAATTTTTATTGGCGCCGAAGGAGTAAGTCATAAATTTGCCATTTATGAAGAAACTCTCAGGCAAAAGGACCGTATTTGGACAGCTCTCTGGAAAGCCTATGGCACCGAAGGAGCAATTCTTTGAAAAAAGAAGAATCTCTCAGGTTTAGAACAGAGTAGAAGGGCAAATTGTGTTACTTCTATTCTGTTTTTTTGTCTGTAAAATAAGGAGTTAAGGGGAGAGTATAATGGATAAAATAATAATTACAAATAATCCATTAATTCATGAGAAATTTGCATCATTATACAATGTAGAGCTTCATAATAAAAATTACATAGAGATATTAGAGATTGTACGAGATAGAATACATATGGGACATGAGCTACTATCTCATCCGTTAGCTGGAAGTGTTAAGCCCAATGAGACTCCATACAGGACAATTATAATTTCGAGAGAAAAGAAACAACTGGATTTAAATTCCTTGAATATTATAGAAAGTGCCATAGCAACAACTAGGAAGTTTTTAAGTAATAGGCCTACTCCGAATTGGAATGATACAGCACTTCATGATTTCCAAGTAGTGGATTTATCACTAATAGAGAATGTATTAAGTAGCATAGTTTGATTCTGTATAAAACTTGACAAATTAGGGTAAATTTTAAATGAAATTGTAAGCTATCTATTATATGAATCAGTAGCCACAAATATTATACTTATAATTGTTAAGTATAAAATTTGATGGGTATATTATTACAAATAATAAAGGAGTGAAAATTATATGTCAAATTTATACGATGTTATAATAATTGGATCTGGTCCAGCTGGATTAGCAGCAGGATTATATGCAGCAAGAGCTAAAATGAAAACTTTAATACTAGAAAAAGAAAAAGCTGGTGGTCAAATTGTTACTACTGAAGAGGTTGCAAACTATCCAGGATCAATAGAAAACGCTACTGGACCATCACTAATTGCAAGAATGGTTGAACAATGTGATGAATTTGGAGCAGAAAGAATATTAGATGAAGTAAAAGAAGTACATTTACAAGACAAGATTAAAGTTATTAAGGGACTTAAAGGTGAGTACCAAGCAAAAGCAGTTATTATTGCTACAGGTGCTAAACCAAGACCTATAGGATGTCCAGGAGAAAAAGAGCTCACTGGAAAAGGAGTTTCTTACTGTGCAACTTGTGATGCAGATTTCTTTACTGACTTAGAAGTGTACGTAATAGGTGGAGGAGATTCTGCTGTTGAAGAAGCAATGTATCTAACTAAGTTTGCAAGAAAAGTAACTATAGTTCATAGAAGAGATCAATTGAGAGCAGCTAAGTCAATACAAGAAAAAGCATTCAAAAATGAGAAATTACACTTTATCTGGAATACAGTAGTTAAAGAATTAAAAGGTGACGGTATATTACAGTCAATGGTACTAGAAAATAGAGTAACTGGAGAAATAACAGAAATAGTTGCAGATGAAGAAGACGGTACATTTGGAGTATTTGTGTTTGTAGGTTATGACCCAGTAACCTCATTATTTGAAGGAATTGTAGAAATGGAAAATGGCTATATCAAGACTGACGAGAACATGAGAACTAATATACCAGGAGTATTTGCTGCAGGAGACTGTAGAGTTAAATCATTAAGACAAGTAGTTACTGCAACTGCAGATGGAGCAATAGCTGCTACTCAAGCTGAAAAGTATATTGAAAGTGCTTTTGAAGAATAATAAATTTTTTATATAAAAATTAAATTAGGAGGGATAATTATGTTAGCAGTTGATAAGGATACTTTTGAAACAGAAGTTCTTAAAGCAGAAGGTTATGTATTAGTAGATTTCTGGAGTGAGGGATGTGAACCTTGTAAAGCATTAATGCCACATATCCATGAACTTGCAGAAAAATATGAAGGTAAAATGAAATTCACTAGCTTAGACACAGGAAAGGCTAGAAGACTTGCAATTTCACAAAAAATATTAGGTTTACCAGTTATAGCAATCTACAAAGATGGTCAAAAAATAGATGAACTGGTAAAAGATGATGCTACACCAGCAAATGTAGAAGCTATGATTCAAAAATATATTTAATTTAAAATAATCAATTAGGTAACCATCCTTGAAGGAGGTTATAAAACCTTCTTTGTAGGGTTACAATAAATACATGCCTTAGAGTGAAATATTAAGAGGAGGTGAACTCTATGCGCCTAGAAATAGGTAATATTTTTATTAAAGATGTACAATTTGGAGATAAGACAAAAGTTGAAAATGGAATTCTATTTGTCAACAAAGAAGAGCTTATTGCAGCAATAAGCGATGATGAAAACATTAAAAGTGTAGAGGTAGAGTTGGCAAGACCAGGTGAGAGTGTTAGAATTACACCAGTTAAAGATGTAATAGAGCCAAGAGTTAAGGTTGAGGGTCCTGGTGGAATATTCCCTGGAGTTCTTTCAAAAGTTGATGATGTTGGTTCAGGAAGAACACATGTATTAAAGGGTGCAGCAGTTGTTACAACAGGTAAGGTGGTTGCATTCCAAGAAGGTATCATCGATATGACTGGACCAGGAGCAGAATATACACCATTCTCTAAAACAAACAATGTTGTTTTAGTAATTCAACCAAAAGATGGTTTAACTCAACACGAGCATGAAAGAACTGTTAGGTTAGCAGGTTTAAAAGCAGCGGCTTACTTAGGAGAAGCTGGTAAGAATGTAGAAGCTGATGAAGTGAAGGTATATGAAACATTACCTTTCTTACAAGGTATTCAAAAATATCCTGAACTTCCAAAGGTAGCATACGTTCAAATGCTTCAAAGCCAGGGCTTAATGCACGACACATATGTATATGGTGTTGATGCAAAACAAATTCTACCTACACTAATATATCCAACAGAGTTAATGGATGGTGCTATCATAAGTGGTAACTGTGTTTCTGCTTGTGATAAGAATACAACTTACCATCACCAAAACAACCCAGTAGTTCACGATTTATTCGAGAAACATGGAAAGGAATTAAACTTTGTTGGAGTGATTATAACAAACGAAAATGTTTATTTAGCAGACAAAGAAAGATCATCAAACTGGGCTGCTAAATTGGCAGAATATCTAGGAGTAGATGGTGTTATCATATCACAAGAAGGATTTGGTAACCCAGATACTGACTTAATAATGAACTGCAAGAAGATTGAAAGAAAAGGCGTTAAGACTGTTATAGTTACTGATGAGTATGCAGGTAGAGATGGAGCATCTCAATCATTAGCAGATGCTGACCCATTGGCAGATGCAGTTGTAACAGGTGGAAATGCAAATGAATTAATAGAGCTACCAGCAATGGAAAAAGTTATTGGTTACCTTGAGCCAGTAAACATTATAGCTGGTGGATTTGATGGAAGCTTAAGACCAGATGGTTCAATAGTAGTAGAACTTCAAGCTATTACAGGTGCTACTAACGAACTTGGATTTAATAAGCTAACAGCTAGAGGATTCTAATTATAAAATAAATATGTGAATTTTGTGAAGAAAGGAAGTGTGATTATGGGACTATTTGATGGCAAAAAAGTTATCATAATAGGCGATAGAGATGGTATACCAGCTCCAGCCGTAGAAGAATGCCTAAAAACAACAGGCGCTGAAGTAGTTTTTGCATCAACAGAATGCTTTGTCTGAACTGCTGCAGGAGCTATGGACCTAGAAAATCAACAAAGAGTTAAGGATTTAGCTGAAAAGCACGGCCCAGAGAACATAGTTGTTCTTTTAGGTGCTGCAGAAGGTGAAGCTGCAGGTCTAGCAGCTGAAACAGTTACAGCAGGAGATCCAACTTTTGCAGGTCCATTAGCAGGAGTCCAGTTAGGACTTAGAGTATATCACGTTGTAGAACCAGAAGTTAAAGAAGAATTTGATCCAGATGTATATGATGAGCAAATTGGTATGATGGAAATGGTTCTAGATGTTGATGATATAATTAAAGAAGTAAGCTCAATAAGAAATGAATACTGCAAATACAATGACTAATTAAAATATCACCCAAAAATACGAGAGGGGGGAAACTAATGAGTAAGATTAAAGTTGTTCATTATTTAAATCAATTCTATGGTGGAATCGGTGGAGAAGAAAAAGCTGACCACAAACCTGAAGTAAGAGAAAGCGTAGTAGGGCCAGGTGTGGCATTATCTCAAAATCTTGGTGAAGAAGCTGAGATAGTTGCTACAATTATATGCGGTGACTCATACTTTAATGAAAATATAGAAGAAGCAAAAGCTGAAGTAATTGAAATGGTTAAAAAATATAATCCAGACTTATTCATTGCAGGACCAGCTTTCAATGCAGGTAGATATGGTGTTGCATGTGGTACAATTTGTGATGCTATTAAAAACGAATTAGGAATTCCTGTATTAACTGGTATGTACATTGAAAACCCTGGTGCAGATATGTTCAAGAAAAATCTATATATAGTTTCAACAAAAAATAGTGCTGCAGGTATGAGAGATGCAGTTAAAACTATGGCAAAATTAGCTCTTAAGCTAGCTAAGGGTGAAGAAATAGGTACACCAGATGAAGAAGGATATATTCCTAGAGGAATTAGAAAGAATTTATTTGCTGATAAGAGAGGATCTGAAAGAGCTGTTGAAATGCTTATCAAGAAACTTAAGGGAGAGGAATTTGTTACTGAATTCCCAATGCCTGACTTTGACAGAGTAGATCCTAACCCAGCAGTTAAGGATATTACAAAAGCTAAAATTGCATTAGTTACTTCTGGAGGTATAGTTCCAAAAGGAAACCCAGACCATATTGAATCTTCAAGTGCTTCTAAATATGGTAAATATGATATTTCAGGAGTAGAAGATTTAACAGCAGAAACTTATCAAACAGCTCATGGTGGATATGACCCAGTATATGCAAATGCTGATGCTGACAGAGTTCTTCCTGTAGACGTTTTAAGAGAAATGGAAAAGGAAGGCAAAATAGGAGAATTACACAGATACTTCTATACTACAGTTGGTAATGGTACAGCAGTTGCTAGTGCTAAAGCATTTGCAGCAGAGTTTGCTAAAGAGCTTAAGGCTGATGGAGTGGATGCAGTTATACTAACATCAACCTGAGGTACTTGTACACGTTGCGGTGCAACAATGGTTAAAGAAATTGAAAGAGCAGGAATACCTGTTGTTCATATGTGTACAGTAGTACCAATTTCCTTAACAGTAGGTGCTAACAGAATAGTTCCAACTATAGCTATTCCACACCCATTAGGAAATCCAAGCTTAGATAAAGAGCAAGAAAAAGCATTAAGAAGAAAATTAGTTGAAAAAGCATTAAAAGCTCTATCAACAGAAGTAGAAGGTCAAACAGTGTTTGACAAATAATTTTTGCTGGCTGCTTTCGCAGCTGGCAGATGCAGTTTTTATAAAGGGTGATAACATTTAATCACCCTTTTATAAGACTATTTATTATATAGTCTGTAGCTGCCAGCTGCGAGTAATATAAAGGATATTAAAATATATTTTTTTAATAATTTTGGAGGTGAAGTATATGTCATTCCCAGTAGTTAAAGGCGCTGGATATATTTTAGTTCATACACCAGATATGGTGATACACAATGGTACAACACAAACTTCAGAGAGAGTATTAAATCCTAATTCTGAATATCTTAAGGAATTACCAAAGCATTTACGTAGTTTTGAAGAAGTAGTAAGTTATCCACCAAACCAAACATATATAGGTTCTTTAACACCACAAGAATTAGCAAAAATTGAAGCTCCATGGCATGATAAAAAAGTAGAAGGTGCAAGTAGATTTGGTAAATATGGCGAAATTATGCCTCAAGATGAATTCATCGGTCTTATGCAAATATGTGATGCATTCGACCTTGTAAAATTAGAGAAAAGCTTTGCAGCTGATGTAAAAGAGAAACTTTCTAAACATCCATTAATGAGAGAAGATCTTGTTGCTAAAATAAAAGAAGGCGAAACAATAGAAGAAATTAAAAAACTAATAGATGAGCATCATGCTGAAGCAATCTACAACAATAATGAGCTTGTAGGTTGTGTAAAAAGAGCTCACGAAATAGATCCAAACCTAAATGCTCATGTTCTATTTGAGAATTTAGTTGTTAAAGCATCAGGAGTTCTTGCATTGTTAAATTTATTAAATAAAAATGGAATTGATCCTAATAGTATAGAATATGTAATTGAATGCTCAGAGGAAGCATGCGGCGATATGAACCAAAGAGGTGGCGGAAACTTTGCTAAATCAATAGCTGAAATAGTGGGATGCAACAACGCTACAGGTTCAGATACTAGAGGTTTCTGTGCAGCACCTACACATTCATTAATAGAGGCTTCAGCATTAGTACAAGCTGGTATATACGAAAATGTAGTTTTAGTAGCAGGTGGAGCTTCTGCTAAATTAGGTATGAATGGTAAAGACCATGTTAAAAAAGGTTTACCTATATTAGAAGATGTGCTTGGAGGTTTTGCAATTTTAGTAGGTAAAAATGATGGAGTAAATCCTGTACTAAGAACTGATTTAGTAGGACGCCATACAGTAGGAACTGGTTCATCACCACAAGCTGTTATAACATCACTTATAACTACACCACTTGATAAAGGAAACTTAAAGATTACTGATATAGATAAATACTCTGTAGAGATGCAAAATCCAGATATAACTAAGCCAGCAGGAGCGGGAGATGTGCCAGCTGCAAACTATAAGATGATAGCTGCTCTTGGAGTTAAGAGAGGCGAACTTGATAGAGCAGATGTGGCTACTTTCGGAGATAAATACGGATTGCCAGGCTGGGCACCAACTCAAGGACATATACCATCAGGAGTTCCTTATGTTGGATTCTGTAGAGAGGCCATGTTAAATGGAGAAATAAATAGAGCTATGATCGTTGGAAAAGGAAGCTTGTTCCTAGGCCGTATGACAAACTTATTTGATGGTGTTTCTATAGTTATTGAGAAGAATAGTGGAAAAGTTGACGAAGGTAAAGGTGTATCAGAAGAGGAAGTTAAGAAATTAGTAGCAGAGGCTATGAGAGAATTCGCGTCACATCTATTAGGAAATTAGAGGTGATATAAATGTCAGACAATATTAAAAACATAATCGGCAAGGTATTTAATGATATAGCAGATGCTATAGAAACTGGACAATTTGGAGAGAAAGTAAGAGTTGGTATAACAGTGCTAGGAAGCGAGCATGGTGTAGAAAATATTGTAAAAGGTGCTGAACTTGCACAAAAAAGAAACTCTGATGTTGAAGTTGTCTTAATTGGACCAAAAGATGTAAATACAGATCTTAAAATATATGAAGCTAATACAGAAGAAGAACAACACAAGAGAATGGAAGAGCTATTAGATAGTGGGGAAATTAATAGTGCTGTAACAATGCACTATACATTCCCATTAGGAGTGTCTACAGTAGGTAGAGTAATAACTCCTGGAAAAGGTAGGGAAATGTTTATAGCTACAACAACAGGAACCTCATCAGCACATAGAGTTGAAGGCATGGTAAAAAATGCTCTATATGGAATCATTACTGCAAAAGCAATGGGAATAAAAAATCCAACTGTAGGACTTCTAAATGTTGATGGTGTTAGACAAGTTGAAAGAGCTTTAAATGAGTTGAGAGCAAATGGATATGAATTTGAATTTGCTGAGTCAATGAGATCAGATGGTGGTTCAGTAATGAGAGGTAACGACTTATTAGCTGGTACACCAGATGTTATGGTAACTGACTCATTAACAGGTAATCTACTGATGAAGGTATTTTCATCATATACTACAGGTGGAGATTATGAAGCTATGGGCTATGGATATGGTCCTGGAATAGGTGAGGACTATGAAAGAACTATACTTATTCTTTCAAGAGCTTCAGGGGTACCTGTTGTAGCAAATGCAATTGAATTTGCTGCAAGCCTTGCTAAAGGCAAAGTTATAGATGTTTCAAAAGAGGAGTTTGCTAAAGCAAAGAAAGCTAAATTTGATGAAATTTTAAAAGGATTAAAGAAAGACGCTAAGAAGGAAAGTGCAGAGGATGCTGGGGAAGTTGTAGCACCTCCAAAAGAAGTAGTTACTGGTTCAATTTCTGGAGTAGATATTATGGAACTAGAAGATGCAGTTAAGGCATTATGGAAAAACGGTATCTACGCTGAAAGTGGAATGGGATGTACAGGACCTATAGTAATGGTTAACGAAGGAAAAGTAGATCAAGCAATTCAGGTTCTTGTAAAAGCAGGATATATTGCTGGAGAAGCTAATCCTTGTTAAACAAATTTTATACAAATATATAGTAATTTAAAAAATCCGGACATATGTCCGGATTTTGCGATTTTGTAATTTTACTCTTTTAAATTTAGTAATTGTTTGATAGAATTAAATTGCACTTCTTAATAAACCTCCTTTGTATGTTTGTTTAGAGAATTAATATTTTAGCAGGTTTATTTAATAAGTGCATTTTTTATACAAAAAATTAATGTTGGGATACTCCTGCATTTATTATATAACCTCTATTTTTGAGAAAAACAAATGTTAGGATAAATTATCTTCTATTCCAGCATTTATTATAGAACTTGATTTTATTATTTAAAAAAGTTAAATATTGAAGTACATCGTTTACTCTAGTATTTATTATATAATCCATTTTATAATGCTTATTTCATTGTTCACTATAAAGTTGGAATAAAAAAAATAAACTTGAAATACATATGTTATACACCTAAACATTTATTATATAACCATTTATGCGTATAATTAAATAACATTAAATTTGGCGAAAATTACGAAAATCTGATATAATAATATAATAATATCAAATATCAACTACTATTATATTTATATTCTAACATTTAGACAAATTTCTTCTGGTTAGGGGTGAGCCTTATGCGTCTAGGATTTGATTTGACATTGGAACAGGCACAAAAGTTAATAATGACACCAGAACTGAGACAAGCTATACAGATGCTCCAGTTTACAAGCCAAGAGCTATGGCAATATGTTGAAAGTCAATTGGAATCTAATCCTTTGCTTGAATTAGAAAATAAACCAGAAGCAGAGGAACACATTGATGAATATGTAAGTAAAATTGAAGATATAGACTGGAAAGAATTTTCTGAGCAATATGATGATATAAGCTATAAGAGCAATACTATTAATGATGAAGCCGTAAGTACATTTGAAAACTATGTTTCCACACGAACCTCATTAAAAGACCATTTGCTTTTTCAACTTAATCTATGTTTGTTTGATAAAAAGCAAAAAGAAATCGGCGAGTTTATAATTGAGTGTATAGATAAAAATGGTTATTTAACTTATTCTACACCAGAAATAGCTGAGCAGCTGAAAGAAGATGAAAAACTTGTTGAAAACGTTATCAAGGTAATACAAACTTTTGACCCAGCTGGTGTGTGTGCTAGAGATTTAAAGGAGTGTTTATTATTACAGCTTGAAATGAAAGGTATAAGCAACCCTGATATACGCAATATAATAAACAACTACCTAGAAGATGTGGCTCAGAATAGATTAACAAGAATAGCAAAAGAACTCAATATAAGTTTAAAAAGAGTTCAATGGATATGTGATTTTATTAAGACGTTAGAACCTAAACCAGGGAGAGGATTTGCTCACGATAGCGATGAAATAAAATATATTGTGCCTGATGTTTATTTATACTATATTGATGGAGAATATGTAATTAATGTAAATGACTCGTCTACTCCTAGATTAATCATAAATAATTACTATAAACAGCTACTAAGTAAATCAGTAGATGAAGGAACTACAAGCTTCCTCACAGAAAGACTTAATTCAGCTATGTGGCTAATAAGAAGTATAGAACAGAGAAGAATGACAATTTATAAAGTAGTTGAGTCCATATTAAAACATCAAAGAGATTTTTTTGAAAAGGGAAGTAAGTCTTTAAAACCACTTACATTGAAAGATGTAGCAGAAGATATAGGTGTGCATGAGTCAACTGTAAGTAGGGCAACTAATGGTAAATATATACAAACACCTAGAGGATTATTTGAACTTAAATATTTCTTTTCTAGTGGAATTAATAGCTGTAGTGGGGGCATATCATCTACAAGTATTAAATCAATAATTAAAGAGATAATTGAAGGAGAGAATCCTAAAAAACCATATAGTGATCAGCAAATCGTTGAAATTCTGAAAGCTAAAAACATTGAAATATCTAGAAGAACAGTTGCAAAATATAGAGATGAGTTAGGGATAGCATCTTCTGCAGGGAGAAAAAGATATTAAAGGGCGAATTAAGTCGCTCTTTTTTGTTATATATAGAAAAAAATAAGTATATAATTCTGCTTAATCACATAAAAATATATTGAATTTTATATTTAATATAGTATAATAATGGTGAAAGTATTTTTTATCAAAATTCTGGGACAAATTTTATATAACTGGGACTAATGACGACCATTATATAATGTAGGATTCCATAAAGTTGTAATACTAATATAATTAAAATACAGAAGAAGAGTTATAATATTAATGGGCCTTTTTTCGACATCTTGGACGAATTATGCCCACAAGGAGTGTGTTTTATGAAAGACCTTATAGAACTTCAGAAAAAAATAGTACCAGAAATAGTAAATATTTTAGAAAAGCGTTATTTAATATTAAGAAATATCTACTATAATCAACCAATAGGAAGAAGAGCATTAGCAAACAATTTAAGCCTTGGTGAAAGAGTTATAAGAACAGAAGTAGCTGTTCTAAAAGAACAAGGATTAATTGAAATTGAAACTAATGGAATGAATGTAACAGAAGAAGGAAGAATAGTTATTGAAGAACTAAAGGATTATATTCATGGATTAAAGGGACTTAATAGTTTAGAGAAGAAAATTAAGGATATGCTAAATATAAATAGGGTATATATTGTACCAGGAGATTCAAAAAATGACATATTAACTTTTAGAGATATGGGGAAAACTGCATCTAATTTAGTAAAACAGATTATAAAAGATGGAGATATTATTGGGATTACAGGAGGTACTACAATGGCCCAGTTAGCAGAAGAAATGGCTCCTGAAAAATCCAAAAGAGATGTCACTGTAATTCCAGCCAGGGGTGGCCTAGGAAAGGAACTTGAAACTCAATCAAATAATATTGCTGCTAAAATAGCTAAAAAACTAGGAGGAAATTATAGACTTTTACAAGTCCCAGATAATGTTGGTGAAGAGGCATTAAAAGCTCTAATGACAGTAAATGAAGTAAAAGAGGTACTTGATATTATAAAGAATATGGACATATTAGTTTTTGGTATAGGAAGAGCAGATGTAATGGCTAAGAGAAGAAATCTCCATCAGGATATAATAAGAGAAATAGAAGAAAAAGGTGCTGTCGCTGAGGCTTTTGGCCATTATTTCAATACTAAAGGAGAAATCGTATTAGAGACAAGTACTATTGGATTATCCTTAGAAGATTTTAAAAATATAAAGACAGTTATTGGAGTTGCTGGCAGTGAGGAAAAGGCAGAAGCTATTATTTCAATATGTAGGCTACATAAAAATATGATTCTTGTTGTAGATGAAGCTGCTGCTAGAAAAATATTACAATTGTATAATAATGCTACTATATAGTAGCTAAAATATAAAAAGGAGGAATATAAATGTCAATTAAAGTTGCTATTAATGGTTTTGGTAGAATAGGAAGAAATGTTTTGAGGTATGCTTTTGAAAACGATGTAAAAGAATTAGAATTCGTAGCAGTAAATAGTTCTCAAAGTCCAGCAAGTTTAGCACATTTATTTAAGTATGATACTTGCTTTGGGAAATTTGAAGGAACTGTAGATTCAACAGATGATGCCATAATTGTAAATGGCAAAGAAATTAAAGTAGTAAATAGCAGAGATCCAGAAGGACTTCCTTGGGCAGAGCTTGGAGTAGACCTAGTTGTTGAGTCATCTGGTAAATTTAGAGACAAAGAAAGTAATATGAAGCATATCAAGGCAGGAGCAAAAAAAGTTATAATTACAGCACCCGGTAAAAACGAAGATATAACTATAGTTATGGGCGTAAATGAAAAAGACTATGATCCAGAAAAGCATGTCATAATATCTAATGCATCATGTACAACAAACTGTTTAGCACCATTTGCAAAAGTAATATTAGAAAAATTTGGAATAGTAAAAGGATTAATGACTACAGTACATGCTTACACAAATGATCAGAGAATTCTTGACGGCTCTCATAAAGATTTAAGAAGAGCAAGAGCTGCTGCTGAGTCAATAATTCCAACAACTACAGGGGCTGCAAAAGCAGTTGCACTAGTAATTCCTGAACTTAAAGGAAAACTTAATGGTTTGGCTATGAGAGTACCTACTCCAACAGTTTCTGTAGTAGATGTTGTATTTGAAGTGGAGAGACCTACAACAGCAGAAGAAGTAAATCAAGTTCTTAAAGAAGCTGCAGAAGGAGAATTGAAAGGAATACTAGGATTTTCAGATGAACCATTAGTTTCAATAGATTACAGAAAAGATCCACGTTCATCAATAATAGATGGACTATCTACAATGGTAATTGATAATATGGTAAAAATAGTATCTTGGTATGACAATGAATGGGGATATTCAGGTAGAGTAGTAGACTTAGCAGTATTAATTGCAAACAAATGGAAATAAAACAATTAATATTGATAGAAAAAATTAGATCGGTTTAGCAGCTCTGCTGCTAAACCGTATTTTGAAGATGAGTAAAATGTGTTATAAGCCATCAGGGAGGGATATTATGTTAAACAAAAAGAGCATTGAAGATTTAAATGTCTCAGGAAAAAGAGTTCTAGTTAGATGTGATTTTAACGTTCCTATGAATGATAAGGGCGAAATAACAGATGATAGAAGAATAAGAAGTGCACTTCCTACTATAGAATACATAATAAACAATGGGGGAAAAGCTATCGTAATGTCTCACTTAGGAAGACCAAAAGGAGAACCTAATCCTAAGTATACACTTGAACCAGTAGCGAAAAGATTAAGTGAATTGCTAAATAAAGAAGTAAAATTCGCTAAAGACGACTTGGTAGCAGGAGATATTGCAAAAGAAATAGTAAATAATATGAAGGATTCAGAAGTTGTACTATTAGAAAATACAAGATTCAGAAAAGAAGAAGAAAAAAATGGAGAAGAATTTGCTAAACAACTAGCTTCTCTTGGAGATATGTTTGTAAATGATGCTTTTGGAGCAGCTCACAGAGCTCATGCATCTAATGTTGGACTTAGCAAACTATTGCCATCTGCGGCTGGTTATTTAGTAAAGAAGGAAATAGAGATAATGGGTAAAGCAATGTCTAATCCAGAGAGACCTTTTGTTGCTATATTAGGAGGAGCAAAGGTATCAGACAAGATAAATGTAATAGAAAACTTCCTTGACAAGGTAGATAGTCTACTTATTGGTGGAGGTATGGCCTATACATTCTTGAAAGCACAAGGCTATGAAATAGGTAAATCATTAGTAGAAGAAGATAAACTTGAATTAGCTAAAGAACTAATGGAAAAAGCAAAGGTTAAAAATGTGAATTTAGTACTTCCAATAGATGTAGTAGTAGCTAAAGAATTTAAAAATGAAACCGAGTTTAAAACTGTTAATATCGATGAAATTCCAGCGGATATGATGGGACTAGATATTGGCGAAAAAACTATAGAAGCATTCTCGAAGATAATAAAAGATGCTAAAACTGTTCTTTGGAATGGACCTATGGGAGTATTTGAAATGCCTAACTTTGCTAAAGGTACAAATGCTATTGCACAGGTAATGGCAGAGTCTAGTGCTGTGACTATTGTAGGTGGAGGAGACAGTGCAGCTGCAGTAGAACAAGCAGGATTAGATGATAAAATGACACATGTATCTACAGGTGGAGGAGCATCACTAGAATTCTTTGAAGGAAAAGTTCTTCCTGGAATTGCTGCAATAGAAGATAAATAAGGAGGACTAAAAGTGAGAATACCTATTATAGCTGGTAATTGGAAGATGAATAAGACAATAGAAGAGGCTATTAAATTAGTAAGAGAGATAAAAAATAACTTAAGAGACGATGTTGAAACAGTAGTTTGTGTTCCATTTACCTCATTATATGAAGTTAAGAAAGAAATAGCTGGTACAAGTCTAAAGCTTGGGGCACAGAATATGCATTGGGAAGATAGTGGAGCATTTACTGGTGAAATATCACCTATAATGCTTAAAGAAATAGGAGTAGATTATGTTATCATAGGACATTCAGAGAGAAGACAGTATTTTGGAGAAACAGATGAGACAGTAAATAAAAAAATAAAGTCAGCAATTAAGCATAATATTACTCCAATAGTGTGTGTAGGAGAAACACTAGAGCAGAGAGAAAATAACATTGAAAAAGAAATAGTAAAGTCTCAAGTACTTAAGGCTTTTAGCGGTATAGAAGGAATAGACATGGAAAAGATAGTAATAGCTTATGAACCAGTATGGGCAATAGGTACTGGAAAAACTGCATCAAAAGAAGACGCTAATGATATGATATCATTCATAAGAAATATAATTATGGAAGAGTATGGAAAAGAAATAGCGGATAGAGTAAGAATACAATATGGAGGAAGTGTTAATTCAGGCAATATCACTGAAATAATGAATCAATCAGATATTGATGGTGCATTAGTAGGAGGAGCCAGCTTAAAGCCAGAAGAGTTTGTTAAGCTAATGAGTTTTTAGAGAGGTGCTATTATGAAAAAGAATTTAGTTGCAATTATTATACTAGACGGTTGGGGATTAGGAAAAGAATACGAAGGAAATGCAGTACTTAAAGCTAGGACTCCTAATTATAGACTGCTGATGGAAAACTATCCTAGTACCACATTAGAAGCCAGTGGCCTTTCAGTAGGATTACCAGAAGGACAAATGGGTAATTCTGAAGTAGGTCATCTAAATATAGGTGCTGGAAGGATAATATATCAGGAATTAACCAGAATAAGCAAATCAATTGAAAATGGAGAATTTTTCAACAAAGAAGAATTTATTGAGGCAATTGAAAACTGTAAAACCAATAATCCAAAACTCCATGTAATGGGATTGTTGTCAGATGGTGGAGTTCATAGCCATAATACTCACCTTTATGCAATTTTAGAACTTGCTAGAGATCGTGGTTTAAAAGACGTATACGTTCACTGTTTTTTAGATGGAAGAGATGTACCACCTCAAAGCGGTAAATCATATTTAGAAGAATTAGAGAACAAGATTAAAGAAATAGGCGTTGGAAAAATAGCCACAGTTTCAGGTAGATATTATGCAATGGACAGAGATAAGAGATGGGAAAGAATAAAATTAGCATATGATGCTTTGACACTGGGTATAGGGAATACAGCAGGTTCAGCTATAGAGATAATTAATAAATCTTATTCTAAAAACGTAACGGATGAATTTGTAATACCGTCAGTAATCATAAATAATGGAAAACCTGTTGCAACTGTTGATGATAATGACTCTATAATATTCTTTAACTTTAGACCAGACAGAGCAAGAGAACTGACAAGAGCTTTTGTGGATGAAGAGTTTGATGGCTTTAAACGAGAAAAAAGAGTTAAAACTTACTATGTATGTATGACTGAATACGATAAGACTATTGAAAATGTAAAAGTAGTATATAAGCCTCAAAATTATAAAAATACATTAGGTGAATATATTAGTTCATTAGGAATGAAGCAATTGAGAATTGCTGAGACAGAAAAATATGCACATGTCACTTTCTTCTTCAATGGCGGTGTTGAAAAGCCAAATGAAGGAGAAGATAGAATATTAATACCATCACCGAAGGTAGCAACTTATGATTTAAAACCTGAGATGAGCGCAATAGAAGTTAAGGATGAAGTCATAAGAAGAATTAGAAGTGAAGAGTATGACTTTATAGTACTTAATTTTGCAAACCCAGATATGGTTGGGCATACTGGTGATATAGATGCTGCTATAAAAGCTATAGAAACTGTAGACACTTGTCTTGGAGAAATAGTCCAAGAGATAATTAAAGTAAATGGAAAAGTACTTATAACAGCAGATCATGGAAATGCTGAAGAGATGCTAGATATAGATACAGGCAGTAGATTAACTGCTCATACTACTAACAGAGTGCCATGTATTATAGTAGGTGAAGGCAATGTTAAGCTAAGAGAAGGGATTTTAGCAGATATAGCACCTACAATATTAGACATGATGAATGTACCAATTCCCCGGGAAATGACAGGAACATCGCTAATAATAAGGTAAACGAAATGTGTAAATTTAAGGAGGTAGTTAACATGACTATGATAACAGACATTTATGCAAGAGAAATACTTGATTCAAGAGGAAACCCAACAATAGAAGTTGAAGTATGGACTGAAAGCGACGGGTATGGAAGAGCAGCAGTACCATCTGGTGCATCAACAGGTGCTTTTGAAGCAGTGGAATTAAGGGATAATGATAAGAACAGATATTTAGGTAAAGGTGTAACAAATGCAGTAAATAATGTTAACGATATAATTGCTCCAGAAATAATAGGTATGGATGCATTAGATCAAGTAGCAATAGATATGAGATTAATTGAGCTTGACGGTACTGAAAACAAAGGGAAATTAGGTGCTAATGCAATACTTGGTGTTTCTATGGCAGTTGCGAAAGCTGCAGCTGATACACTAGGAGTACCTTTATATCAATATCTAGGTGGAGTTAACGCAAAAACTCTTCCAGTGCCAATGATGAATATACTTAATGGTGGAAAGCATGCTGATAATAACGTGGACATTCAAGAGTTTATGATAATGCCAGTTGGAGCACTTAACTTTAGAGAAGCGCTCAGAATGGGTGCAGAAATATTCCACAGCCTAAAGAAAGTTTTAAAGGACAAGGGATTAAATACTGCTGTAGGCGATGAAGGTGGATTTGCACCAAATTTAAGTTCTAATGAAGAGGCTTTGGCTACTATAGTAGAAGCTATTGAAAAAGCTGGCTACAAGCCAGGAGAAGATGTGTTCCTAGCATTAGATGTTGCAGCAACAGAGATGTATGATAAAGAGAGAAAAATATATTCTTTAGCAGGTGAGGGAAAAGAGCTAACTTCTTCTGAAATGATTGCTTTTTATGAAGAATTAGTTAAAAAGTATCCAATTATCTCTATTGAAGACGGTTTAGATGAAGAGGACTGGGAAGGCTGGAAAGCTCTTACTGAAAGATTAGGAGATAAAATACAGCTTGTAGGTGATGATTTATTTGTAACTAATACAAAGAGACTACAAAAAGGTATCCAAACAGGAGTAGCTAACTCAATACTAATTAAGCTTAATCAAATAGGAACTATAACAGAAACACTAGATGCTATAGAAATGGCTAAGAGAGCAGGATACACTGCAGTTGTTTCACATAGATCAGGTGAAACTGAGGATTCAACAATTGCTGATTTAGTAGTGGCAGTAAATGCTGGTCAAATTAAAACAGGAGCACCTTCCAGAACAGATAGAGTTGCTAAATATAATCAATTATTGAGAATAGAGGACATGTTAGGAGAAGCTAGTCAATATAGAGGAAAAGAAGTTTTCTATAATATAAAGAAAAGATAATTAGATAAGATTGTATTATTTACCTTAAAATGCCGAATAATATTAATAAAGCTTTATTAATATTATTCGGCTATTAATGTTAAAGGCTATGTAAAATTCAAATATCTGTTGATTTTATACTGCCACTATGTTAAAATTATTGTGTTTATGAGACAGAACAGGAGGTGGGAAAATGCAAATATTATTTTATATTTTAATAGTAATATCAAGTTTAGCACTTATAGCAAGCGTATTATTACAATCAGGTAAAAGTGCTGGTCTATCTGGAAGCATTGGTGGAGCAGCAGAAAGTATTTGGGGCAAAAATAAAGGAAAAAGCTACGAAGGAATACTTAGTAAGTTAACCGCTATTTCTGCAATAGTTTTCATTATATCTGCATTAGTATTAACTGCATTACAATAATTAACTATAACTATATGATGAGGAGGAAAGATATACATGGACGTATTTTCAATCTTAGCACCAGTTGCTGGGATAATTGCGCTATTATTTGCTTTATATAAAGCATCAACAATTAATAAGGTATCTCCTGGCAATGATAGAATGAAAGAAATATCATCTTATATAGCCGAAGGTGCTATGGCTTTTCTTTCAAGAGAATATAAAACTTTAGCAATATTTATTGTTGTTTTATTTATCATTTTAGCAATAGGAATAAATGTTTTGACAGCAGTATGTTTCTTAGTAGGAGGCATTTTCTCTGCTTTAACTGGATTCTTTGGAATGAGAGTTGCTACAAAAGCCAATGTTAGAACTGCTAGTGCTGCAAAAGATGGCGGAATGAATAAAGCTCTTAGCGTGGCATTCTCAGGCGGTTCAGTTATGGGAATGGCAGTTGTAGGATTAGGACTTTTAGGTGTTGGACTTCTTTACATTATAATGGGAGATCCAGCAATTATAACTGGTTTCGGACTTGGTGCTTCATCAATAGCTTTATTTGCACGTGTTGGTGGAGGTATATACACTAAAGCTGCAGACGTAGGAGCAGACCTTGTAGGAAAAGTAGAAGCAGGTATTCCAGAAGATGACCCAAGAAACCCTGCAGTTATAGCTGATAACGTTGGAGACAATGTTGGAGACGTTGCAGGAATGGGTGCTGACTTATTTGAATCTTATGTAGGTTCTATTATATCAGCTATTACTTTAGGTGTAGTTGTATTTGATGCAAATGGAGCGTTATTCCCATTAGCTTTAGCATCAGTTGGAGTAATTGCTTCTATCATAGGTACTTTCTTTGTAAGAGCTAAAGAAGGTTCAGACCCTCAGAAGTCTCTTAATACAGGTACAGTTGTAAGTTCATTATTAACAATTGTTATAGCATTTTTCTTAAGTAAGAGCATGTTAGATTCATATCAACCTTTTATTGCAATACTTTCTGGACTAGCAGTAGGACTAATAATAGCTAAGATTACTGAATATTATACTTCAGGAGATTTCAAACCTGTTCAAAGTATTGCAGATGAATCTGAAACAGGAAGTTCAACTAACATAATTGGTGGATTATCAGTAGGTATGATGTCTACTGCGTTTCCTATAATAATTATTGCTATAGGTATAATTGTAGCATTCTTCGCTACAGGAGGAGCAGCAGAGCCTGCTAAAGGTCTTTATGGTATTGCACTAGCTGCAGTAGGTATGCTATCTACAGCTGCTATGACAATAGCTGTTGACGCATATGGTCCAATAGCAGATAATGCTGGTGGTATTGCAGAAATGAGTGAATTACCAAAAGAAGTACGTAATGTAACAGATAAGCTTGATGCTGTAGGAAATACAACAGCAGCAGTTGGAAAGGGATTTGCTATAGGTTCAGCTGCACTTACAGCATTAGCGTTATTTGCTTCTTATACACAAGCAGTAAGCATTTCTAGCATAGATTTAACTCAACCAACAGTAATTGCTGGTCTATTAATAGGTGGTATGTTACCATTCCTATTCTCAGCTATTACAATGAAAGCAGTTGGTAGAGCTGCATATAGTATGATTGAAGAAGTTAGAAGACAATTTAGAGAAATTCCTGGACTTATGGAAGGTAAAGCAAAGCCAGAATACAGAAAATGTGTTGACATCAGTACAGCTGCTGCATTAAGAGAAATGATATTCCCAGGATTGTTAGCAGTTATTGTTCCTATAGTTATAGGTATAGTTTTAGGAACAGATGCATTAGGTGGATTATTAGCTGGTTCATTAGTAACAGGAGTTCTTATGGCAATATTTATGGCAAATGCAGGTGGAGCATGGGATAATGCTAAGAAATACATTGAAGAAGGACACCATGGCGGTAAAGGTAGTGAGGCTCACAAGGCAGCAGTTGTTGGAGATACTGTTGGTGACCCATTCAAAGATACATCAGGACCTTCAATTAACATATTAATTAAGCTTATGACAATTGTAGCATTAGTATTCGGACCTCTATTCTTATTAATTAATGAGGGTGCAGGTTTAATAAGTGTGTTATTTTAATTGATGAAGTAATAGGAAGGTAATTCTATGAATTACCTTCTTTTCTTTTGTAATGAATAGGAAAGTCTAACTTTGCTAATATTGTTTTAATGATTTGCTCTGATAAGTTTTAAAGCTGCTTTCTGAAATTTTTGGTCTTATGTAAATCGATTATACATCAGCACGAAAAAAGTAACTTTGATTTAATCTTTTCTTATAAATGTCGAAAACAATAGATGTATGAAAATACATTATATATTTTGTAGAAACGCAGAATTAGCAAAAAAAGCTAAAATTCAATATTATATATGCTATGGAATATTATACGAAGTTTTGATATAATCATATAGTATCTAAATATAAACAAATTATAAAAATCATATAGTATTTAAACTATAAAAACGAATTATAAAGGCAGCATATAGTTAGTAAATAAAAAGCCAAGTTATAAGAAAATTATAAAACTCATATAGTATCTAAATATGATGACAAATTATAAAATTAATAGAATATAGTATCAAAATTATAATTATGGGAGTCAGTGCAATATGAAAGTAAATATTGAGAACATGGAAATAAACTACATATGTGAAGGTCAAGGAAAAAATGTATTGATTCTTCATGGATGGGGAGCTAGTATTGATACTATAATGCCCATATTTAATATATTGAAGAATCATTTTAGAGTTTATGCTATGGACTTTCCGGGATGCGGAAAAAGCCAAAAACCTAATGAAATATTAGGAGCCTATGATTATGCAAGAATTACGAAGAAGTTTATAGACGCTATGCAAATGGAAGAAGTTATATTAATAGGCCATTCACATGGAGGTAGGGTATCTATAGTTCTTGCAAGTAAATATCCAGAATTAGTAAAGAAAATGATATTAATAGACAGTGCAGGTCTAATTCCAAAGAGAAAGCCAAAGTACTACATAAAAGTATATACATTTAAAGCACTAAAAAAGCTATATAGTATGGCGTTTTTCTGGATGGATAAAGAAGAAAAAATGGAGAAGTTTTATAAGAAATTTGGCTCTGATGACTATAAAGATGCAGATGGAATTATGAGAAAAATACTAGTAAAACTAGTCAATGAAGACCTAAGACCATTATTAAAAGATATAAAAGCGTCAACACTCCTAATATGGGGTAAAGATGATGATGCAACACCTGTTTATATGGGTGAGATAATGGAGAAGGAAATAAAAGACAGCGGATTAGTAGTCTTAGAAAATGCAGGGCATTATTCATATCTTGATCAATTTGGCAGATTTAAAGCCATTTTAGATAGTTTCTTAAAAGAGGATAAAAATAATCTTCAAGTTTAAAATATAAAAATTAATACTAAATTATAAAAAGATTGAAGATAAACGAATTTATATATACGAATTTATATATTCAATAATTTTAGGATTTAATAAAATTGAATTTTGCTTTGATGTTACTTGTCTATAATAGTAATAAATTGTAATTGTTTAGGAGAGTGAAATGATGTTAGAAAACAATGGCCTTATGATAATACTTGTAGCAATTAGTATTGTCATCTGGAATATATCTTTTTTTTATAGAAGTAGATATATGCTACATATGATGCAGTTAGAAGGATATTCAAATGGAAATTATTTAAAATGGTTAAAAGAATTCAGGTATAAGGTATTTGGTACTAAGATTAATATACCTGTAATAGTTTCAGTGATTTTTCCACTGATTACTTTAATTCCAGGAACGGGGAAAAAACTATTACTTCCAGCCAGTATCATAGTTTGGTCTGTATTGACAATTCTTTCAACTGAGTTTAAAAAGGAAAATGTAAAAAAAGATTTAGTATATACAAAAAGAGCACTAAGACTATTAGCTTCTATGTATATAGTTAACATTTTAATTTTGGTAATTTCTGTAGTTATATATTGCCTAATTTCAGCAGAATTCTTTTTATATTATCCAGTTTTACTTATAATAGGAACACTATTGTACTATATAGCACCTTACACTTTATGCTTAGCTAATATATTAGTAAAACCTATAGAGAAAGCAATAAACCAGTATTACTATGATATGGCTAAAAGCAAAGTGAGAAGCTTTGAAAATCTTAGAATAGTTGGAATAACTGGCAGTTATGGAAAGACAAGTACTAAATTCATTACAGCAACGATATTAGAAGAAAAATTCAACGTATTAAAAACTCCAGAAAGCTACAATACTCCAATGGGAGTCAGTAAGGTAATTAATAATACACTGACTGATGAATATGATGCATTTGTAGTAGAGATGGGAGCAAGAAAAATAGGTGAAATCAAAGAAATGGCAGAGCTGGCAGGGCCTAAAATTGGTGTCATTACTTCAATTGGACCTACCCACTTAGATACATTTATAAATATTGATAATATAATGAAAACCAAATATGAACTAATTGAATCCCTACCACCAGATGGAATTGCCATATTTAATTATGACAATCAATATGTGAGAAAATTAGCAGATAAGACGTTTAAGGAAAAAATACTTTATGGTACAGAAAATATTGAGTTATTAGACATCTATGCAACTAACATAGAGGTTTCAGAATTTGGTTCTACATTTATTCTTAATGACAAGAAAGGCAATTCTATCAAATGCGAAACTAAACTTTTAGGAAAGCATAACATAGGAAACTTACTTGCAGGTGCTGCCGTAGGAGTAGCATTAGGACTTACATTTGAAGAGATTGCAAGAGGAATTAAGAAAATAGAGCCAGTTCCACATAGATTACAGCTTATAAACCCTGGTACAGGAGTAATTATAATAGATGATGCATTTAACTCAAATCCAGTTAGTTCTAAAGCTGCATTAGATGTAATAAGCCAGTTTAGGGAAGGAAGAAAAATAATAGTTACTCCAGGTATGATAGAACTAGGAGAAGAAGAAGAAGAAGCTAATAGACAGTTTGGAAGATATATAGGAGAAACTTGTGATTATGTAATACTTGTTGGTAAGAAAAGAACTATTCCTATATATGAAGGGATATTTGAAAAAGATTTCAAGAAAGATAATGTGTTTGTAGTAAATAGCTTAAAAGAAGCTACAGAGGTACTACAAAAAATAGTAAGACCTAAAGATGTAGTACTGTTTGAAAATGATTTACCTGATAATTATAATGAATAATATATGATAATGTGTTGTTCTGAAATAATGAGAAATTTAAGTTCTTATTTTCCCACATATTCAGAATGTAAAAGTATTACTATTAAATAGGAATGGGGGATTTTTATGAAGAAAAGAGTAGGAGTTATTTTTGGTGGCAGAAGCGTAGAACATGAAGTTTCTGTCATTACAGGTATGCAGGTTATAGAGAATATTGATAGAGCAAAATATGATGTATTACCTATATATATAAGTAAAGATGGTAAATGGTTTACTGGGGAATCTTTAATGGACTTTAAGAATTTTAAAAATGATAACTTGAAAAATCTAAAAGAAATCATAATGACGCCAGTATATGAAGATGACAAAATATATTCTCATCCTGAAAGCATAGGTTTCTTAGGGAAGAAACTTGTAGAAAAAGTAGATATAATATTTACTGCACTTCATGGGACTAATGCTGAGGATGGAACAGTACAAGGACTACTTGAGTTAATAGATATTCCATATACAGGAGCAGGAGTTATGTCATCAGCTGTTGGAATGGATAAGGTGGTTATGAAAGATGTATTTAGAGCTCATGGATTACCTGTAGTAGACTATATTTGGTTTTTTAGAAAGAAGTGGACTACTGATAGGGATGCTGTAATAAATGAGGTAGAAAACAAATTGGGCTATCCTGTTTTTGTTAAACCAGCAAATCTAGGTTCAAGTGTGGGAATTACAAAGGCTAAAGATAGAGAAAAGCTAATAGATGCAATAGAAATAGCAATTAGGTATGATAGAAAGATAATAGTTGAGAAAAGCGTTGAGAATCCTAGAGAAATCAACTGTGCTGTCATGGGATATAATGATAATGTAAAAGCATCATTATGTGAAGAGCCAGTAGGCTGGAAAGAGTTGCTTACTTATGAAGATAAATATATTAGTAGCAATAGTAAAGGATCGAAAGGTGGAGGAAGAAACATACCAGCTGACTTACCAGAAGAGACAACTAAGCTAATACAAGAGACAGCAAAACAGGCTTTTATGGCTATAGACTGTAGAGGTAATGCTAGGATAGATTTTTTATTAGATCAGGATGGAAAAGTTTTTGTTAATGAAATCAATACTCTTCCTGGCTCAGTTGCATACTATCTATGGGAACCAATGGGAATTAGCTTTAAGGATTTGATAGATGAGCTTATTGAGATAGCATTAGTTGCACATAGAGAAAAAAATGAGAATATGTATTCATATGATGTAGATTTATTTAAAAGGATAGAATTTGGCGGAAGTAAAGTAAAGAAGATATAATAAAATAAAAAAATGAGCATCGTAGAACTTCTAAATAAGCAGTCTGCGATGCTTCTTTTTTTGAATTTTTAATTCTCTTTTTCAGACATTCTGTAGAAGAATATACTTGGTATTAGTCTAATAACAGCTACAGCAGTTAAAGCAATAGTTATGTTAGTAATATTCATTACCTTAACAGCAAGAATAGGAGAAACTCCCGATATAATAGCTATCAATGTATTGTATATGGCTATGTAAATAGTTCTATTTTCATCTGGTGTAACTTCTAGCAATATGTTAAAGAGAATGAGAGACGTACCAGCTACTGATATTCCTATAAGAACATTGAAAACAACTAGCATAATAATATGCTTACTAAGGGCGTATAATAATGGTGTTATTCCCATACCTATAATGGCAATACTTAAAGCTACATTATTTCCCTTCTTATCTGCAAAGCTTGCCCATTTTGTATATGATATAACTGATGATACTCCACTAGCTATTGATATAACAGAAAGCCAATATTCATTTGCCTGTAATATTTTGATAGTATATATATTAAATAAAGGTTGGGCGCCGATCCATCCAATATGAAAAAATAAGGATGAAAGCATAAATACAATAAATTTTTTATGTTTTGGAATTTCATTAATTACTTTTCTTAAGTTTTGCAAATATGTAGATTTTTTATTGTTACAATTTGAAAAACCTTTAAATCTAAAAAAATAGATGACTTCGATTACAGATACTAAAAAGGCAATAATGAAAAAAATTTGGTATAGGAGTATGGTATCTTCTTTTGTTTTAGGTATTAATGAAAGTAATTTTCCTGATATGAAAGTTATGAGTATCCCAACAATTGAAGAATATCTATTTCTGAGCCCCATGGTTGTCCCACGATCTTTTGGATTAAAAATTTCACCTATGCTTGATTGATAACCCATACTTCCAATGGAACCAGGTAAATTCATTAAACCTATCATTATGACAAATAAGCTTGCTTGATTGACATTTAAAAAAGGTATAAATGCAATAAGCAAAAAGAAGATTTTTTGCAATAACATAATGCTGCCAATAGTCTTTTGCTTGTTGCTCAAAGATTCAATTAATATAGCCCCTGGTATATAAGCTAGTATACTAATAAAATAAGGAAGAGATGTAAGATAAGCTATTTGATAGTCTGTAGCACCTAGTCGTTCTGCAAACTTTGAATAATAAGGAGATACGAGATTCGTAGCAATTGTAGCTAATACTCCATTAATAACGTTTATTTTCATGTTATAATTAAGATTCCCATTAATTGAAACACTGTTTTCTGTCATACTAGCACCTTCTATTGGTTATTTCGGGTTATGAAATAATTATACTATATTTTTATATACAAATAAAGAATTCTTAACTATATTTCACAAACTATGCTATAATATGGAATAAATAATTATACTGCAAAAGGAGAGAGAGTAAGTGAATAGGGAAGAAGCATTAAAACATGTAAAAGAAAATATAAAAAATAAAAACCTGCTAAAACATATGTATGCTACAGAGGCTGTAATGAGAGGACTTGCAGAGAAATTTGGTGAAGACAAAGATAAATGGGGAATAGCAGGATTAGTTCATGATATAGATTATGATACTACAGCAGATAATCCAGAAAGACATAGTTTAGTTGGAGGAGCGATGCTGGAAGAATTAGGATATGATAAAGATATTGTTTATGCTGTGAAAGCGCATAATAAAGTGCATGGATTAGAAAGAAAATCATTAATGGATAAAGCACTATTTTGCACTGACCCTTTAACAGGACTGATTGTAGCTTCTGCATTGATATCTCCAGCCAAAAAGCTGCATGCAATAGATACAAAGTTTGTAATAAACAGATTCCATGAAAAAAGCTTTGCGAGAGGGGCGAATAGAGAACAAATTGCTGCTTGTAGTGAATTAGGGTTAACTTTAGAAGAATTTATTAGTATAGGACTTGAGTCAATGAGGCAAATTAATGATATATTGGAACTATAAAAAATTGGAGGAGTTTATATGAATACCAAAGAAAAAATAATAGAATTTATGGAAAAGCAAGCTTATAAGCCCATGCTTAAAGAAGAACTTGCAAAAGCATTTGAAATAGAACCAGCAGATTATAGAGCCTTTTATAAAATACTAGATGAAATGGAAAATGAAGGATTAATAATAAAAACACATAAAGATAGATATGGTATACCTGAAAAAATGAATTTAGTAGTAGGAAGACTACAATGCCACCAAAGAGGATTTGGCTTTTTAATACCAGATAATAAGGAACTTCAGGATGTTTTTGTTTCAGCTCAGGATATGAATGGAGCTTTACATGGAGATAAGGTTGTAGTTAGACTTATTACAAAAAGCATTGAAGGAAGAAGACAAGAAGGAGAAGTTATTCGAATATTAGAAAGAGCAAACAAAACAATAGTCGGAATATTTGAAAATAGCAAGAATTTTGGTTTTGTAGTTCCTAGTGATACGCGAATAAACATGGATGTTTTTATACCAAAATCAGAGATTAATGGGGCAAAGACTGATCAGTTAGTAATAGCAGAGATTACAAAGTGGCCTGAAAAAAGAAGAAACCCTGAAGGTAAAATAATAGAAATTTTAGGCCATAAAGAAGATACTGGAACAGATATTTTAGCGATAATAAAGAAATATGGATTACCTGAGGATTTCCCTGAGGATGTTCAGAGAGAAGCTGAAAGAATTCCAGAAGAAATAAGTGAGGAAGAAATTAAGAGAAGGCTTGATTTGAGAGGCAAGAATATATTTACAATAGATGGGCCAGATGCAAAGGATTTAGACGATGCAATTTCAGTAGAAAAACTTGAAAATGGAAATTATAAATTGGGTGTTCACATTGCAGATGTGACACATTATGTAAAGGAAAATTCACCATTAGATAAAGAAGCATTAAAAAGAGGAACAAGTGTTTATTTAGTAGATAGAGTTATACCTATGCTTCCTAAAAAACTGTCAAATGGAGTATGCAGCTTACACCCAGGAGTACCTAGATTAACTCTAAGTATTTTCATGGAAATAAACAATCAAGGAAAAGTTGTAGACCATCAAATAGTAGAGACTGTTATAGAAAGTAAAGAAAGGCTGATATATGATCATATATCAGACTTATTAGAAAAAGATGATCCAGTGCAAAAAGAAAGATATGCTCACATTTTAGAAGATTTAAAACTAGCAGAAGAATTTTGTAGAATATTGATTAAAATGAGAGAAGGAAGAGGAAGCATAGACTTTGACTTTCCAGAGTCTAAAATAATTTTAGATGAAAAAGGCAAGCCAATAGATGTTAGGAAATATGATAGAAGAATTGCGAACAGAATAATTGAAGAATTTATGCTTATAAGCAATGAAACTGTGGCTGAATACATGTATTGGACAGATGTACCATTTTTATATAGAATACATGAAGACCCTGATATGGAAAAAATCAATGAATTTAATAAATTCATACATAACTTTGGTTATCACTTAAAAGGATCTCAGGAAATACATCCTAAGGAACTACAAGAACTTCTTAAAAAAATTGAGAATACAAAAGAAGAAACAGTTATAAATACATTAATGCTTAGGTCATTGAAGAAAGCTAAATATAGTGCAGAACCAGAAGGTCATTTTGGATTGGCTGCAAAATATTATACTCATTTTACATCGCCAATAAGAAGATATCCAGACCTTCAAATTCATAGAATTATCAAAGAATTTATAAAAAACAAAATTGACCAGAATAGAATTGAAAAATTGAGGGCTATTTTACCTAAAGTAGCAGAGCAGTCTTCTGTTACAGAGAGGATTGCTGATGAAGCATCTAGAGAAACTGAAGATTTGAAGAAAGTGGAATACATGTCAAGTCGAATTGGTCAGGAATTTGATGGTATCATCTCTGGAGTTATGCCTTTTGGCATTTTTGTAGAGCTTGGAAATACAATAGAAGGGCTAGTGCATATAAGTACACTTGTAGACGATTATTATGAATATGACCAGCCAAATTACAGATTTATTGGTCAAATGACTAAAAAGGTATATAGAATAGGTGATGAAGTAAGAGTTAAAGTAGTAGGAACTGATATAGCAAATAGGCAAATTGAATTTATGCTAGTATAATGAACTGCAAAATATGGTTGACATAATTATATGTTTTTGCTATAATTATTTTTGCACTTTAATAGGTTATGGTGGGGATTTTATGTCTACAAGTACACAAATTAAGACACTAGCGACAAATAGAAAAGCAAGACATGATTTTTTCATAGAGGAAACTATAGAGGCTGGAATTGCCTTAACTGGTACAGAAGTAAAGTCTTTTAGACAAGGAAAGGTAAATCTAAAAGAGAGCTATGCCATGATTGAAAATGGTGAGGTCTTTATTCATGGAATGCATGTAAGTCCCTATGAGCAGGGGAATATTTACAATGTAGACCCTCTAAGAAAAAGAAAATTGCTGCTGCATAAAAGAGAAATAAGAAAGCTAATAGGCTATATTACTCAAAAAGGCTATTCCCTAGTACCATTAAGTGCATATCTTAAAAATGGAAAAGTTAAAATAGAGTTAGCTGTTGCAAAAGGTAAAAAACTTTATGATAAGAGAGAAGATATAGCTAAGAAAGATGCTGAGAGAAGAATAAGAAGACATTTAAGTGAAAAATATAATTAGTTTAGACACAATTGATATTTTTCTATGTAAAATGACATTTTCAGACATATACTTTGACTCTCAGTATTGTGTATAAGATTATAAGTTGAGAGTTTTAACTCTCAACTCTTAATAAATTTTGGGGGCGAAAAGGTTTCGACGGGGGTATGGAGTAAAGAGTAGCGAGTCGTTGTAGCCAAACAACGTAAAAAGTGGCACCTAAAAATAAACGCAAACGATAATAATTACGCATTAGCTGCCTAAGCGCGGCTACGTCTACTCTAACGGTCCTGCCTGTTAGATGCTAGGCGCCAAGTAAGCAGGGAACTACTTAAGGGGTGCTCTGACCTTAAGTGGATATATTGGAGATAGTTTAGTAGGAAGCCTGTTGCTGGGCGTCCTATGAGGCGACAACCTAAAACAGCAACTGCACTCGGAGAAGCTCTTTATAAAGTGCTTTCGGACGTGGGTTCGATTCCCACCGCCTCCACCAAAAATGGCATAAAAGCCTTGATTAGAATTTTCTAGTCAAGGCTTTTTATAGGCTCTTTGTCAATAGTTGGGGTAGGATTGGGCTTCAATCCTGCTCCATTACTACATTTAGGAGTAATTTTAATGTG